>OBVH01000332.1_pt1 | contig 27889 bp, 20 predicted proteins | sample 1495001 | NCBI WGS metagenome assembly OBVH01 (sample SAMEA2579959, study PRJEB22360) | human gut metagenome
GTTAAAGTTTATTCTTTGGATGCAAATAACAAGTGTTTTAAATGCAAAAGACTTGTTATTTGCACACAAGAATAAAAAGGCTGAGAAGGGGAGTTAACAATGTTAATTGTTACGATATTATTCTCACTTAGGGACATACCCTTGTTGCAAAAACATTTTCCACACCTCCAACAAATACCTACAATTAGGTATTTTTTATCTTGCCCAACATTTTCTGTAAGATTAAGAACTTAAATTAAGTTGCATTATAATATATTTGCGGCAAATACATTAGATAATTTATAACCTAACCTAAACATTATGAAGTATTTTGTATCACTCTTTCTCAGTCTATTTTTTTTAGTTTTTATGTCCTGTGGCAATGAAGACAATGCTTGGGATAATAATATCCCTATTATTACTCCTAATGAACAATCTGATTCCTCAGGACTATTAAAGAGCCAAATAACTGACATCATTAATTATTCCAAAATCAATTTTGATGAAAACTTTAATAATACAGAACTTTATAAGAACTTGATTTTAAGCCCTAAATGGGAAAATGTTTCTATGGTTCTTCAGAAACAAGACACACTCCATTTATGTGTTCCTCTGCTAGCACAGGACAATCCTGAACGCAATTCCTATTATTTGTTTATTTCAAAGATCAAATCAGCAAATATTATAAGATTTACCATCATTGGGCTACCGGAAAATTTTTGGGATATTATAAATGCTCCTATTACCAGAGCCGGTATTATAGATGCCGGGTGGATTCCCGAAGTTACAATTCTTGGAGATTTATGTCGACAAATGAGTCATATCTGTTCAGATCCATATGATGAAGCTTTTCTTGAGTTCCTACACAGCAAATGGCTTAAAGAACATGGCAATGAAAGTTCCTCAGATAGTTCTTCATCTGGTGGCGATTATAGTCGGCTGACTGAAGCAGAAAAGCGCTTCCTTATGCGACATCCACAAGTAATTAAAAAATTTCATGATAACGCAAGAAAAGCTAGTGAAGCAGCTAAAAAATTTCCAGGACAGCACAATGGAGAGGGCGATGCGGTAAGACATGTTTATTGGAGTGCTCTCAACACGCTTTCAGAAAATGCAAATCTGGCAAAAGAGTTCGGTGATGCACATGAACAAAATCCGGGACAAGATATTGCAGAGAAGAATATGGATCTATTTAATAACTCCATTGGTTATCAACTGGGAGATCTAGCAAAACAAAATAAATGGTCAGAAGAACGTTTATTTAAGGAAATAATAAAATATAAAAATGATGGAAAATTACAAACAAAATTACATCCATAAGCCATATCTGTTTTTAGCAATCTTATTTTCTTTGCTTAGTTGCCAAAAAGAGGTGGTATCAAAGGTAACTTTCGAAAGAAAGCTATCAGGAATAAAACCAGAAACCGAATTTAGATTCGATTCTCTGAGAAATGATAAATGGCAAAAATGCTATATTATTCCACCGTATCAACAGTACAATTCTGCATTAAATAGGATAAAGTTGAGAAAGCATGATTTAAATAAAATAAAGGAAAATGCAATCTCTGATGGAATAAATACATTTGTGTTTATAAATAACGATGGATCAATATCAATAGAAACAGTTTCAAGATCTATCATTGATATTCAAGACACATTGTTAGACTCCATATTCCTTTTTTATCCCACAACAATAATGAAAATGGATAGTAAAAGAAAAATTATAGACATAAAATAATTTTTTAAGGGTAGTTTTACAAAAGGACTAGCTATTTTTTACACTTAGAGCCTGTCTGAATTTTCCATTTTGAAATAAAAAGAGTGTTTCCCTTTTCGTCGAAAATAATTATTTTTAGTTAGCAGTTTAAAATAATTATGTACTCAACGGATTTAGAAAAAACACAGTAGTAAGTCATCAAGAAAATCTTGAACTGCAAGAAAGGAAACGAAAATATGCTTTGCATGGAATATGGAATGCTATTTTCTATTTAGTGAAAACCGGTTGCCAGTGGAGTATGCTGCCTTGTAATTTCGCCTCTTAGGAGTTGGTTTACTACTATTATCGTAAATGGTCTTCTTTAGGTGGATTCGATTTGTTATTGAATAACTTACGAAAAAATGTACATAAAAGAACAGGATAAAAGGCAGAAAGAAACCTGGGTATCATGCAAAGTGCTTTTTCCCTGAAGTGGTTGTTAATGGTGATAAGGTAAAAGGTTTTAAGCCAATAGGGAAAAGATGGGTTGTAGAAAGAACCTTTTCATGATTTGACAATTATAGAAGGCTCTGCCGAAACTATGAATTAACATTCGATTCGGCAGAGGAAATGGTAAAAACGACTTCTATTAGGATGTTATTAAATAAATTGGAAAAATCACTATTTCGAATTATTGCTGTTCGAGTTCTATATGTCAGCAAACTCTATTTCCGGATTATGATAATGCTCTATTCTTTTTTAAGATAAAAGATTGTCTCAAAATAAAGTTTAATTTCATTTTTAAAACAACCTCTCACCCTTAAATACTAATTTCACTTCAAACCTTTGAACATTTTATCAATACACTTCTTTTTTTGCTCCATATTCGGATGAACATATAAATCAAGTGTCGTACTAATATTAGAATGTCCTAATAACACACTTACAGTTTTATAATCACAATTACTTTCAATACATCGTGTAGCAAAACTATGTCTCAATCCATGAAACTTCAATGGAGGAACACCTAATGACCTCATTAACTTCTGATAATAATTACGATATGTTCTTGGCTCTGTTGGGCTTTCTTCATTTGTCAACACATAAAAGCTTCCGTTTACTACCTTTTTTAAAGGTTTTAGTATCTTTGTTAATTCTTTTGTCATAGGAATCTCACGCATTGAGTTTTTGGTTTTAGGGGTATTAATGATAAGTTTAGTATGTTTCCTTTCACCATCAATAATATAAATACGTTCAATGGTTTTTCGAATAGTTATAATACCCATATCTGTATCAATATCATCCCATGTTAACGCACATATTTCTCCAATCCTCAGCCCCGTACTAAGACAAATATAAATTCCAAGATTTTTAAAAGTAAAATGTCCTTGTATATAATTCATGATCAGTTTTTGATCAGCTATGCTGAGTACATTCAATTGCTGATTATCACTTTCTGTGGGAAACTTTATATCCCATTCTTTATGCTCCAAGAACCCTTGTTTTACTCCAAATTTCATAATCATTTTTAAAACAATCAAAATATCCTTAGTCGTTTTTTGACTCAATCCTCCACTTAATTTTTGAAGTGCAAAATTCTGAACCACATCTTCATTCAACTCATACATCTCACCAAATTCTGGATAAATATGGTTCTCTAAAATTAGTGCATAAGCAGAAAAGGTTGATAGCTTCACATACTGTTTTTTATCCTCTTTCCAGAGTTTAGAAACTTCCTTAATCGTTTTCTTTTGAATCATATCTTTAAAATTTAAGTTATATAAACAGCGTAAAGCTATTAGAATTAAGGATATAAATACTATAATGTTCCCCATTTGAGATTTCCAGAGTTTAGTGGGGAGTGGAAAAAGTGTAAGTTTGGTGATATTGCAACAGGATTTGACTACGGAATGAATGCTGCTGCAAAACCTTTTGATGGCGAGAATAAATATATCCGCATTACAGACATAGATGAAGCATCGTCAACTTACAATGATAAGGATATAGTCTCTCCAGATGGGAGATTGACTGATAATTATGTGGTAAATGACCGAGATATCCTATTGGTAAGGACAGGAGCAAGTACAGGGAAATCTTATCTGTATAGGAAATCTGATGGCAAACTTTATTATGCAGGTTTCTTGATTAGGGCAAATATAACAGAGCATAATCCATATTTTGTATTTTCCCAATTACATACCCATAGATATTGGAGATGGGTTTCAATAATGTCAGCACGCTCTGGACAGCCAGGAATCAACTCACAAGAATATTCTTCCTTTCCTATATTTACGACCTCTTTACATGAAGAAAACAAAATCTCAACATTGTTATCCCTTCTTAATGAGCGTATTGTTACCCAAAACAAAATCATTGAGAAATATGAATCCTTAATTCAGGCGATTATTTACAAGACAAAGAGGGACGGGATTAGTAAAGGCACGTGGAGAAAAATAGACCTATACGAAGTTCTGCAAGAGCGAAATGAAAAGAACGTTGAAGGTAGAACTATTTGTTCTGTATCCGTCAGTCAAGGGGTAGTGAATCAGATTGAATATCTTGGCCGCTCTTTTGCAGCGAAACAGACGAGCCATTATAATGTTGTCAAATACGGAGATATTGTTTACACAAAAAGCCCAACAGGAGATTTCCCGTATGGCATTATAAAGCGTAGCGACATCAGAGAAGATGTAGCAGTTTCACCTTTGTATGGGGTTTATATTCCTGCAAATGACAGCATGGGCGTAATTTTGCATTTCTATTTTATGCAACCCTGCAATGCCTTCAACTATCTTCATCCGCTTATACAGAAAGGTGCAAAGAACACGATAAACACATCCAACGGAAGATTTTTGGAAAATTCCGTTCCTCTCCCTGTTTCTGAAAGTGAAGCCAACACTATTGCCGTAATGTTGAAAAGCATTCAAGCAAAGATTGAGATAGAGAAAAAATTACTGCAATTATACGCAAAAGAGAAAGAGTATCTGTTACATCAGATGTTCATATAAACAACTGACGTAGCAGATAACGCTTCTGACTACAAAGCAATCCTATTATCTGTTTTTCAACAATTAGTTTGTCCGAATAAGTGTTGAGGATTGAGTATATTTTGCATTGCTTTTCTATCATTGGAAAAGAAAACTTTTTCTTCATAAAGTCACTTTTCTGCAAATTAAAGCGTGTACTACCTTGCGCCAGTGGGTAAACGGCTTTTCTAAATGATTGTGATGAAACGTAATAAGCCAAAAATGGAGAATATATCTTAGCTTCATCGGTTATATGAATGCCAAAGCAAAAACTATTCAGATACAAAGGATAGGTTTCGCCCAAATACACAGCACCCATTCCAACTTCTTCAGGCGTTTCAGAGGATAACGTGAACAGAATATCACCATAATGGACAACTGATTGTTGTTCTGTTTCTTTGATTTTCACCAAACCTACATCGGTTGAATCAATGATTTGGTTCTGATAGACATTCATGTAAGTTATGAACGGATAGCCGTCACCAAAATCTTCTGCATTTTTTCCTGATAGCCCTGAATATGATTGCCCAAAGTCACTAAAAGACAGTGCGACTTGTTGCGTTTCTCGTTCAATCAAGGTATCACACATCGCCTGAATTAAGGATGATAATACGGCAATGTCAGCCATTGTAGATAAACTCTATTCATCCGCAAAAGGTGAGACTTATTCTTTCCGGCAACTCTTTGAAGTGGTCAATGAGAAGAATAAAAAACTGATCTATTCCAATGTCTTATCGGCCAGTCAGGAATTGGGTATGATTGAACGAAGTGATATAAACATAGACATCAAATTTGAACAAAATAGTATCAGTGAATATAAAATTGTCCGAAAAGGTGATTATGTAGTTCATCTTCGTTCATTTCAAGGCGGTTTTGCTTTCTCTGATAGAACTGGAATTTGTAGCCCAGCATATACAATCCTGCACCCAAACGATTTGGTTGCGTATGGTTATTTGTCTCATTTCTTTATATCAAAGCCGTTTATAAAGTCACTCAAACTTGTGACATACGGTATTCGTGATGGCCGTTCTATCAATGTAGATGAGTGGTTGGATATGACGGTAACACTTCCAACAAAGCGTGAACAGTCACACATTCTTGCAATCATAAATGCAATAGATAACAAATTGCACAATGAAAATCAGATACATAATTATATGTTTCGACAAAGGACATACTTGCTGAAAACGATGTTTATATAAACATATTGCGTAATAAATAGTTTCGTTGCATCATCAGACTTTGCATAATGCGTTGTTCACAAGACAATTTTAAGGATAACGAGTTGAGAATTTTCGCTATACGTTTTTGTTCGTCTAAATTAGGTATGCGGTGAGTTGTATTAAAAAAATCAATCACAGAAATGTTAAGTAATCCATGATTCCTTGCACCTTCACCTGCTATATCAGCAACACCTTTATACCATTTCTTGGATTCAAAGTAATGTGCAAGAAAGTCTGCATCTACCTTGCTTAAATCAGGTCGAAAACAGATATACAAAGGGGATAATACGCCTTTATCATACCGTTCCAATCGTTTTATTGCACCCCATGTGTAATCACCCGAATAACTTTTATTATAGGCAAAATCCCCTTTCTGTAAAAGATAATACCCTTCCAAATTTTCACTTGCAACAGTCTTATTGAAGAAATCTTCTTGGTTGACAAGTCCATGCTGCGCTGCAATGGTCAAAACTTGCCTGCATTGATTACCTGTATTTTTAGTTTGAATCCTTTGACATATATCGGAAAGTTTAATCAACTTCCATTCCTTGCTATATGTGGATACCCTTTTAGCTGGCATTGATTCTTTGGGAGTACAAAATAGAGTTTCTGCAATGGCTGACTTTAGTTTTTTCAAATCCTCAATGATTTTGTTTTGGGTCGCGATTCGTTCTTCGATTAAGTTGAGAAATTTTGCAATTTTCTCTTGCTCTAAGAGACTTTGAGGTAGGCAATGCCTTGTCTCAAAAAAATCTTGAATACCAACATTTAACAATCCATGATTCCTTGCTCCTTCAACTGCGATTTCAGAAATACCTTGATGCCATTTTGAAGTTTCAAAATAGTGAGTTAAAAAATCCGATGAGACATGACTATACGGTTTAAAGCAAATGTATAGAGAGGATAATGTACCTTGCTCATAACAGTCAAGTCGCTTTATTGCACCCCACGGATATTCTGAAGAATAGCTTTTATTATAGGCAAAATCTCCTTTATGTAATAAATAGTAATTCGACATATTCTCACTTGCAATGACTTTATTGAAGAATGAAATTTGGTCAACCAAGCCATATTGTGCGGAAATTGTTAGTGGCAGTTTGCAAAGATTGTTTTTATTTTTCCTTTTAACTCGCTCTACAAAATCTGATAACACAGACTCCTTCCATTCATCTGTAAACTCTGGAAATCTCAAATGGGGAACATTACGTTCATTATTATTCTTATTATCAGCCATAACTATTACTTTTTTCTAATTAAAATGATTAAGGATTTAGTAAAACAAAAAAATTAAATCAATCCAAGTTCCTTTAGATAAACATCAATTTGTTTATCCAAATCAGCACGTTGGGCCTCCAATTCTTTAATTTCTGCCATCACCGCATGAATATCAATCGGTTCTTCGTCTTCAAAAGTATCTACATAACGAGGAATATTCAAATTAAAATCATTATCCTTTATTTCCTGCAAGGTAGCACAATGGCTATATTTTTCAATTTCTTTTCGTTCACGATACGTATCAATTATTTTATTGATATGCTCAGAGCGCAATTTATTTTGTGTCTTGACCTTCTCAAATTCTTTACTGGCATCAATAAAAAGAATATTTTCGTCTTCTTTTCGGCACTTCTTCATAACCAAAATACAAGTAGGAATACTTGTACCATAAAAAACATTAGCTGGTAACCCTATTACAGCATCAATATAATTTTTCTTTTCAATCAAAAATTGGCGAATTTTTCCCTCAGCTGCTCCACGGAACAAAACGCCATGGGGAGCAACGCAAGCCATTGTCCCCCCATCATTTAAATGATAAATCATGTGAAGAATAAAAGCATAATCGGCCTTTGATTTCGGGGCCAGCACTCCGGCCTTACTAAAACGATCATCATTATTGAATTTATCGGCAGCAGTCCAAGTTGCAGAAAAAGGTGGGTTAGCCACTACGGCATCAAACTGCCTGTCACCAAAAGCATCAGCCTCCAATGTATCACCATTTTGAATATCGAAATCATTGTATTTAACATCATGTAACAACATATTCATTCGGCAGAGGTTGAATGTTGTCGGATTCTTCTCTTGTCCAAAAATAGAATCTGCCTTACCACTTTGAGCAGTACGTAACAGCAAAGAACCGCTACCACATGTAGGATCATACACATCCCTCAAACGAACTTTTCCTGTAATAACGATTTCTGCCAATATCCGACTAACTTCTTGCGGAGTATAAAACTCCCCAGCTTTTTTTCCGGCACCCGCTGCAAATTGTCCAATCATATACTCATAAGCATCGCCTAATATATCTATATCCCTTGCTTCTTTTAATCCAAAATCAATGCCATTTAATGCAAGCAACACATCACTGATTAATCTGTTCTTATCATCCGTCGTTCTGCCTAATTTAGGAGAAATCAAATCTATATCTGAAAACAAGCCGCCAAAATCATCTTCACTTTCTTGTCCAATAGTACTATCTTCAATTTTCTTTAAAGAGCGTTCAAGGGAAGGAAGTATATTTTCCTTTCTATTAATAGCATCAATGATGGTTGAAAAAAGATATTCCGGCTCAATGAAGTAACCTAAATTTTGAATACACTCTTCTTTTACATCCTGCTTCATCTCTTCATCATCTCCCATCCACACCTCTTTAAAGGTAACTTGATCTTCTTCCAATATTTCATTGGCATAAAGTTCTATTTTCTCTGACAAATATTTATAGAATATGAAACCTAAAGAGAAATACATAAAATCACTGGCTGACATATTTCCTCTTAACGCATTAGCAACTGTCCATAACTGGCTACGTAACCTCTGTTGTAATTCTTCACTCATATTTTTGTTTTTTATTTCCAATCAAATAAATTTATTATTATACGTAATTTTTCAGTTAGCCTCTTTAGTAAGGAGCGACGTTCCTTTAAGCCAACCTTTTTCTTTTTGATAGCTTCTTGGAGAATATCCGTTTTTTCTTTCTGCAAAAAATAATATTCATTCAGAAATTTAACAAGTGCAGCCTCCTCAATATCTTCTTCTTCGGACAATTCATGAACAGCCTTACTCCGCTCTTGATTGACATACTCAGTCAAACGACTCTCCAAGTCCACAGAACCATCAGCTTTCGCTTTAGAGAAACTCACTTTATCATTATCAATATTTTGTCGCATGAATCCGTCAATCAATTTAGTCTTATTACGCAAGGCAGCATCTTTTATCATAGTATCCAGAATCTGCTGACGCTTTTCCTGATAATCATTACTTGCAGGGTCAAGATCAACTATAAGTGATAAAATATATGCTACATTAATCACATCACTATGAAGAAGCTCCAAGCAGAAATCGATATCCTCCAAAGTCCGTTCATCGCCATAGGGGACTTCTTCACCGCTAACAATTTGCGGTACAACTGTCGGTTCAATACAACCAATTGTAATATCCAAGTACTTACTACGGAAATCCATAAACTCCTGTTCTGATAAAATAAAGTCTTCATCATCTGACTCAAAATCTTCATAAATTTGTATTTCCGCACGTTTCTTGATTATCTCTCGGAAGGCTAATACAAAATCACGTTTTGCATATTCACTCTTTAAGTTATCTATAGATTGAACATCCGGATACTTTTCTTTGAATTTAATAGCCAAATCATTGAATTCTTTCTTTATCCTTTCAAATGGCTCCCGAAGGATGGTTTCAGTAGGATTATTATTACTAAATAGTTTGATTGCTGCATCTACATTATCCTTTAAATCACGGAAACAGATAATCTTACCAAAACGTTTTTTTTCATTAACAACCCTATTAGTCCTACTAAATGCTTGAAGTAAACCATGATACTCCAAGTTCTTATCCACATAAAGCGTATTCAGCTTTTTAGCATCAAAACCTGTCAAAAACATCCCTACTACAAGAAGCAGATCCAAAGGCTCCATATCCTTCTTTTTCTTCTTCATACGCAGATTTATATCATCATAGTAAGCACTAAAATTGTCCGTAGTAAATGAAGTACCAAACATTTGATTATAGTCATTCATAATCTCTTGCAAATCATCAGCTACTACCTTATCATTTGCATAGCCTTGATTCATTCCAGTTTGCTCATCATCTTGACTGACATTGGCTGCATAAGTAAACACAGCACCTATCTTGATTTTGGGGTTCAACTCTTTAAATATCTTATAATATTGTATAAGCATGGGAACTGACTGAATAGCAAATAGAGCATTGAACTCGCCATCATATGTTGATTTATTAAAGTTGGTAAGTATGAATTTGGCTATTTCCTTCATACGTGCTTCATTAGCATAATCGATACCCGACTCATCCCTTCCTTTATAATACTCGACTAAAAACCCCAACACATTTTCATCTGCTATCGCATCTTTAATAAGATAACGATGAAGGCACTCGCCAAAGACCTCAGTTGTAGTGTGCTCCTGTTTGGCATTATCTACAAAAATCGGTGTTCCGGTAAATCCGAATAGTTGAAGATTAGTGAAAAATTTTACTATATTTTTATGACAATCGCCAAAATGGCTGCGATGACATTCGTCGAAAATCATAATAACCTTTTTGTGCCGAATTTCTTGAAGATACTTGTTATAATAATCTTTAGTAATAGCACAGTTCAATTTTTGAATAGTTGTAATTATGATTTTAGAATCACCGCTTAATCGCTTTATCAGTTCGTAAGTGTTATCTGTTCCGTCAACAGCTCCTGGTTCAAATGCTTCATATTCAGATTGAGTTTGTGTATCCAAATCATGTCGATCAACCACAAACATCACCTTATCAATTCCATCTATTTCAGAAACCAATTGGGCCGTCTTAAAAGAAGTTAATGTTTTTCCGGCCCCGGTGGTATGCCAGATATATCCATTCTTATTAGAATTCTGAACTCGTTCTAAAATGCGCTCCACTGCATAGAACTGATAAGGACGAAGCACCATCAGGCATTTGTCTCCCTCGTGCAATACAATGTATTTACTTATCATTTTGCCAAGATTACATTGGTCAAAAAAGAAATAGGCAAATTTACTTAAATCATTGAATGGCACATTCTCCGCATCCGTCCAATTAAATGTAAATTTATAACCGCTATTAGGATTATTCGCAAAGTAACGCGTATTCACCCCATTGGATATGACAAAAAGTTGGATATAATCAAACAAACCATGATAAGACGTTTTGTGATAACGCTGTATTTGATCATAAGCAACTCTCAGTTCTGCCCCTCGTTTTTTCAATTCAATCTGAATTAATGGCAAACCATTTATCAATATGGTAACATCATAACGACACTTCTTTCGCCCCTCAACTGTTATTTGATTGGATACTTGAAATTCATTTTGACACCATTTATTCTTATTTAGAAATTCAATCCAAATACGTTGCCCTTCCTCTGTTTCCAATGGATATAAATCTCGTAACTTCTTGGCTTTTTCAAAGCGTGTCCCCCCTTCCAGATATATACAAATCTTTTCAAATTCCTTTTCCGTAAAAGAGTCACGTCCATGTAAAGCTAATTCTTTTCTATTATGCTTTTCGAGTTGTAATTTAAAGTTAGCATATAAGTTATCCTCCTCCTTGATGGAAACAAATTCATAATTCATTCCCTGCAAGGTTTTAATCAACGCATTTTCTAAAACTTGTTCACTTTGAGTTACCATAAAAATCCAAACTTTGATCTATAATAAGATTAAAGATAAAAAATTATCAAAGATAGAAATTTCTCAGATATAGAAAAAGTAAATTCTTTTTTTCTTTTTTGATTTAATATGACTTTTGTAATTACAGAAATTGCAAATCATCAAAAGTAAGGATATATAGAGAAATTCAGCTTTTCATCATTACTCTATCTCCGATTTCCTATCTTCATCAGCACCAGCCCAATAACAATCCAGACCATCTCCCGCACCCGTGTAATCAGAGCGGCAAATACCCCATATGCTCCGGACAAAGACAAGCCGGCTACCGCCAGGGCAAAGCCTCCTTCCCTACCCCCTAATTGCATGGGAAGAAAGAAAAGCAGATTAGCCAACAAGGAAGAGAAAGCGACGATCAGGATGCAACCGACAAAACTGACATCCGTAGTCAATACATTCAGAATCAGCCAGACTTCGAGACACCCCACTATGCGAGCGGTATACTCTAAACCCAATGCCAAATAAAAGGTACTTTTTCGCTGTTGATGAAGCAGAGCTATCTGACTGTCTATAGTCTCCAGTTTTTCTTTATGAAGTTCCGCGAAGCGGACTGCACGCTTCTTCAAAAAAGGGATATGACTACCCAGACGTACGCATGCCACAGCCATACCGTTCCGGTAGCCTTTGATAAAAAGAGTGACAAGCAAGAGGCAGAAGAGTGTGGTCAACCCCAAGACAATGCCCATCCCCCAACCGACCGGATAAAAAAAGACATAAATCAACACCGAGCTGAGCCAGAAACAGAAATGCGAAAAGATATGCATCATCACATACAGGATGACCGAAGATGTGGCACGCTCCACTCCGACATAGGGGGTAAGCTCCATAATCCGGTAGGGTTCCCCTCCCATCAGTCCCACGGGAGTGACATAATTCAACGCAAAACCGGAAACCGTGAATTTATAGAGCCGGGCGAACGACAATGAATTCACCGGACCACTGCTACGAAGGATGATATACCACGAAAGGGTATTAATCAGATAGATGAAAAGCCAAAGGACCAGAACCAGCGGCAGATAAAATCCGGCACGCCGCAGGTTGTCCAGCAGTTCATCATAAGACACATCGAAAGTGAACAGCATGATGATGACGGCCAGGATGCCAAAGGCCAAAAACAAATTACGAAATTTACTCTTCAAAACAATATACAATTTAACGCATCAAAGATAACGTTAATAATTTATACAATGATATAAGAATAGCCCGTTTAACAAAACACTTTCTTGCACAAGCTGTTTTTAATGAGAATTTAAACCTAAACAAATTAACTATGGATTGGATTATTCATCAACTTAGGGTTCACCCCGAGCTTGCCATCTTTTTGACCCTTTTCGTAGGGTTTTGGATTGGCAAAATAAAAATCGGAAAGTTCAGCCTGGGTGTCGTTACAAGCGTATTGCTGGTAGGTGTCCTTGTGGGGCAATTGAACATTACGGTCGACGGCCCCATTAAATCTGTTTTCTTTTTACTCTTTTTATTCGCTATCGGCTATAAAGTAGGTCCGCAGTTTTTCCGGGGACTGAAAAAGGACGGACTCCCCCAAATGGGATTTGCTGCCATCATGTGTGTATTCTGTCTGATTATTCCCTGGATATTGGCTAAAATTATGGGTTACAATGTAGGGGAAGCAGCCGGATTACTGGCCGGTTCACAGACGATATCGGCTGTCATAGGCGTGGCAGGAGATACGATCAATGAACTAAACATATCTCCTGAAACAAAAGAGGCTTATAATAATATTATCCCGGTATCATATGCCGTAACTTACATCTTCGGTACGGCAGGTTCGGCATGGGTATTGGGCTCTCTCGGCCCCAAGTTATTGGGCGGACTCGATAAAGTAAAAGCTGCCTGTAAAGAATTGGAGGCTAAAATGGGGAATAGCGAAGCGGATCAACCCGGCTTTATGCCCGCTGCACGTCCGGTGACTTTCCGGGCTTATAAAGTAGATAATGAGTGGTTTGGTGACGGAAAACGGGTATCAGATCTTGAAAGCTATTTCCAGGAGAATGACAAGCACCTGTTTGTCGAACGTGTCAGACAAGCCGGAGTTATCGTAAAAGAAATCACCCCGACCCTGATTCTCAGGAAAGGGGATGAGGTGGTATTGAGCGGTCGCCGTGAATATGTTATCGGCGAGGAAGATTGGATCGGTCCCGAGGTACTGGATCCTCAGTTATTGGACTTTCCGGCTGAAGTATTGCCCGTCATGGTAACCCGGAAAACCTTTGCCGGAGAAAAAATAAGTTCAATACGTTCACAGAAATTCATGCACGGTGTCAGCATACGCCGTATCAAAAGGGCGGGTATCGATATACCGGTACTGCCGCAAACCATTGTGGATGCAGGTGATATTGTCGAATTGGTAGGGACCAAACACGAAGTGGATGAAGCTGCCAAGAAAATGGGGTACGCCGATCGTCCAACCAACCAGACAGATATGATTTTCGTTGGTCTGGGTATTCTGATCGGAGGACTGATAGGTGCCCTGAGTATCCACATGGGTGGTGTCCCCATCAGTCTCAGCACCAGTGGAGGCGCATTGATCGGAGGATTGTTCTTTGGCTGGCTACGGAGCAAACATCCGACTTTCGGACGTATTCCCGAACCTGCTCTCTGGATACTGGACAACGTAGGTCTGAACATGTTTATTGCTGTCGTGGGCATCGCTGCAGGTCCCAGCTTCGTACAGGGATTCAAAGAAGTGGGGCTAAGCCTGTTCATTGTAGGTGCACTGGCTACTTCCATTCCTCTGATAGTAGGCATACTTATGGGAAAGTATCTCTTCAAATTCCACCCGGCACTAATATTAGGATGCACAGCAGGTGCACGTACTACTACCGCCGCATTAGGTGCCATCCAGGAAGCTGTTGAAAGCGAGACTCCCGCTTTGGGATATACAGTGACGTATGCTGTGGGAAATACTCTCCTGATTATCTGGGGAGTCGTAATTGTGTTACTCATGTAAAATAGATTTTGATATTAACTAAACATAACCCTGACATAATAATGAAAAGTAATGAAAACAACGGAGCAGTAACTAAAAGTTTTGCTAAAAAGATGGAGAGTATCAGTCCTTTCGAACTGAAAAACAGACTGATTGAAATGGCTGATGAGAGCATCAAAAAGATAGCTCATACCATGCTGAATGCCGGACGTGGAAACCCGAACTGGATTGCCACCACTCCACGTGAAGCTTTCTTCCTTTTAGGTAAATTCGGACTGGAAGAATGTCGGCACGTGATGTACTTGCCGGAAGGAATTGCCGGTATCCCGCAAAAAGACGGGATTGCCGCCCGCTTTGAGACTTTTCTCAAAACCAATCATAGCCAGCCGGGTGCGGAGCTATTAAAAGGAACCTATCAATACATGTTACTGGAACATGCCGCCGACCCGGACACCCTTGTCCACGAATGGGCAGAAGGGGTAATAGGTGACCAATATCCGGTACCGGACCGCATCCTCCAATTTACCGAGATGATTGTACAAGACTATCTGGCACAGGAAATGTGCGACAGTCGTCCGCCAAAGGGCAAATACGATTTGTTCGCCACCGAAGGCGGTACGGCAGCCATGTGCTACGTTTTCGACTCTCTGCAAGAAAACTTCCTGCTCAATAAAGGAGATGGAATCGCCTTGATGGTACCTGTCTTCACCCCCTATATTGAAATCCCTCAATTGAGACGCTATGAATTTAACGTTACGGAAATATCTGCGGACCAGATGACAGCAGACGGGCTACACACCTGGCAATACAAAGACGAAGATATAGACCGCCTGAAAAACCCGCAGATCAAAGCACTCTTCATTACCAATCCCAGTAACCCGCCCAGTTATACACTGAGTCCCGAGACTGCCGCACGGATTGTAGATATCGTGAAGAAAGACAATCCGAACCTGATGATTATCACAGACGATGTATACGGTACATTCAGTCCGCATTTCCGCTCGCTGATGGCCGAACTGCCGCAAAATACTTTGTGCGTCTATTCCTTCTCCAAATATTTTGGGGCTACCGGATGGCGCGATGCCGTAATCGCTCTGCACGAAGAGAATATTTTTGACCGGATGATAGCCCACTTACCGGAAGAACAAAAGGCAATCCTCAATAAGCGTTACTCCAGCCTGACCCTTGCCCCCGAAAGATTAAAATTCATCGACCGCATGGTAGCCGACAGCCGGCAAGTGGCGCTCAATCATACAGCCGGATTGTCTCTGCCGCAACAGACGCAGATGAGCCTCTTCGCTTCTTTCGCCATACTGGATAAAGAGAACCGGTATAAAAACAAGATGCAGGAGATCATCCGGAGACGCCTGAAAGCTCTGTGGGATAATACCGGATTCTCACTGGTAGACGATCCGCTGCGTGTAGGATATTATAGTGAGATAGATATGCTGGTGTGGGCTAAGATATTCTACGGAGAAGAATTTGTAGACTACCTCAAGAAAACGTACAGCCCATTGGATGTTGTTTTCCGCCTCGCCAACGAAACCTCATTGGTATTGCTGAACGGTGGCGGTTTTGCCGGACCGGAATGGAGCGTACGTGTATCACTTGCCAACCTGAATGAAAAGGATTATGTCAAAATAGGCCAGGGAATCAAACGGATACTGGATGAATATGCCCAGAGATGGCAGGAATCACGGAAATAAAATCCTGAATCTTGTCAGTCCGTCAGCGTATGTACGCAATGAAAACGTACAGCCATGACGGCTTAAAACTTCACGGATAAAGACCAGGCCGATACCTTGTCCGTTGGGTTTGGTAGAAAAGAAGGGACTGAAGAGCTTTGCTTCAGTCTCTTTTGTTATGCCGGGCCCATTGTCCACCACTTCGATAGCAGCAGGTGATGAGGTGCGGATGGTAATCTGACCGTCTTTCCCGATACTTTCAGCCGCATTTTTAATAATATTCACCAATACCTGCTCAAACAGGGAGGCGTCCAGTTTCACATCGTCCAATGATTCATCACATATCAGTTGTAACCGGATATTCCGGTCATTGCACATCCCCTCCATAAAGCGTTTGCAACTGAATGCAAGGTCATTCAGGTTGATCGGAGTAAGACGGGGATCGGGAATCTTCACCACGTCGGCAAAACGGGTAATGAAACGGCTCATAGAAAAACAACGTTCCGTACAGACACGCATCACATCACAAATATCTTCCATACCATCCGACTCAGACAATGCCTGTTCGACTGTATCCAGTGTAGAAGTAATCCCTGCCGTTGTATTATTCACTTCGTGCGCGATCATACGGATCACTTTCTCGTATGCCTTTTTCTCCGCTTTCATCACTTCGTCTGTCAATCCTTCCATCAGATAAAAAGGATGCTGGAAGCCGCGGTCCACAAACGAAGAATGAGTACATTTATAGATATTTGAATCATTCAGTCGCACGGTGCTGGTTTCTCCCTTCGGAATGGCAGCCAGTTCTATGGCAAGCGGCGAATCGATCTCGGACAGTTTCCTGCCTTCGGCTTCTTCCGGACGGACTCCCATCATCTTCATCGCCATCGGGTTTAGTTGGGATACCTCTTCATCCAGTGTCATAATGACAACACCCATAGGTGAAGCGTTAATCATCAGATCAAGAAAATGATTCTGTTCACGCAACCGGAGACGCTCGTTTTTCAGTTGATCCATCATACGGTTGAACACATTCACTACCCGATCGGCTTCCTGTTGACCGACGTGGCTCAGGCGGCTGCTGAAATCCTGTTCTCTCAAAAGTTCCATACCACTGCCAATCGTATTCATTGGTTTCACTATCTTCCGGTAAAACAAAATCAGATATAAAACGAGGAACAGCATCAACCCTTCTGCGATATAGAGATATTTCGCCACAATGGTTTCGGATACATAGAACAGAAAGCCCATGATGGAAAACAACAGAAAGATAAGTATGAAGAAAAATCCTTTTACCGGCATGTGATTGATGATTAACGATTAAAAAGTAATGATAAGCGACGAGTCACTTATCACTGATATCATATTTCTCCAAACGACGGTACAATGCCGCACGGCTGATACCTAACGCTGTAGCCACCTGGCTCAGGTTCCCTTTATAACGCTCCAATGCCTGGAGAATTGTCTGTCTTTCGATTTCATCGAGTGTCATTCCCGCAAACGAAGAGGCAGTTGACGTACTTTCATCATGTCGCTGGTACTGACTCTCGAAATCGGTTGCATCCAACACTTCCTTACCACTGACCAGAATCGTACGCTCCACCAGATTTTTCAACTCACGGATATTGCCCGGAAAAGGCAAACGACTCAGGAAGTTCAATGCATCCGACGAAAACTCCGTACGGGGTAGGTTGTTGATCTCAGCCTGACGATCGGCAAAGTGTCTGGCGAGTAACGGTATATCCTCTCTGCGCTCTCTCAACGCAGGAAGTTTTATGGTTATCAGGTTAATGCGATAGAACAGATCTTCACGGAAAGTGTGTTCGCTTACCATCTTGGCCAAGTCGGCATTGGTAGCCGAAACAACCCGTATATCCGTCTTACGCGGACGGCTGTCACCCAGTACTTCAAAAGTCTGATCCTGCAATACCCGCAACAGTTTCACCTGGCATGAGGGATCGAGATCGCCGATTTCATCCAGAAAAATAGTTCCTTTATTCGCCATCTCAAAACGCCCCATACGATCGGAAGTGGCATCTGTGAAGGCTCCTTTTTTATGACCGAACATCTCACTTTCAAACAAACTCTGGGATATTCCTCCAAGATTGACTTTCACAAAAGGCTGACGGGCACGCTGACTGTTGATGTGGATAGCCTCGGCTATCAGTTCTTTACCGGTTCCGCTCTCACCGGTGATCAATACCGAAGCATTGGTTCGTGCAATACGAGCCACCGTATTCAACACTTCTGTCAATCCGCGGCTCTTGCCAATAATATGGCTCCGATTCAATGAACCGCTTTGCTCCTGAAGTGTATCCTTCGGAGTTGCAGTAAGCTCCAAAGCAGTCTCTATGCGTTGCAGCAATGCGGCATTATTCCAGGGTTTGGTGATAAAATCGAATGCACCGGCCTGCATTCCCTGTACGGCAAGTTGGATACTACCCCATGCAGTCATCAGAATTACAGGAACATCCGGACGAAATATCTTGACCTGCTTAAGAAGGGTCAATCCCTCTTCTCCGGAAGTGGAAAGTGTAAAATTCATATCCATCAAAATCAGAGAAGGAGCTTCCGAACGGACTACTTCCATCGCCTCACGCGGACCGGGTACAGTTACCACTTGGTAACCGGCACGTTTCAGCATGAAACTCAACGAGGAACGAACTCCACTATCATCATCTATAATTAAAAGCATAAGTGTTATTTTTTTGATTTGCAAAACTACTCTTTTTGGGGTTAAAACCAAACTAATTCTTCACAACATCATCAAAATCGGCTTCCAGTGGTGTATTATTCTGGAAGTCCCACAGCGTCAGACTGCGGAGCTGGTAAAAATAATACCAGTACCAGTAGAGTTCATTGATATGTTTCTGCCGGGCATCATCTTTCGAATTCTGGGCATCATTCAGGTCGAGTGTATTGATTTTACCTATCAGGAAAGTCTCGATACTGGTTTTATAACGCTGCTGTGCAATCTTATCCGCTTCATTGGCAATAGAAAGTTGCTGTGCCTGATTATTAAAATTCTCTACAAGCAGGAAGATGTCCTGATCAAAGTCAATTTGTTCTTTACGTATTTTGGATAAGGTAACTTCCCGGTTACTCTTGGCTACACGCACTTTTCCACGACGCTTTCCCCAATCAAGAATCGGAATCTTCACACCGACCTCTACCACCTGGTTATCGAGTAATTTTTGATAAGAAGCAGAGAAATCCTTATTCAGTCCGGTATATCCCACGTTTGCGAAAAGATCGATACTACGAAGATTGCCACGTGCGGTAGCCACTTCGTAATCAGCTTCCAACTGCCGGCGACGTATGTTATGAGCGAAAGAATTGCGCTCCAATGCTTTATTCAGCACTTTGTTGTATTCCATTTTAAGATCGGGGGCTGATTCCGGTATTACCGGCTCCAATACCTGATCATCTCCTATTGCCAGGAAAGAGCGCAGCCGGAACATATTTGCATTCAGATTGCTCTGTGCATCGGTAACGGCAGCCCGAGCTTTCAATGCAGCCAGTTTCAATTGCAAAAGCTCATTTTCGGAAATTTGCCCCATCTTTCGTTTCGCTCCGGCCACCTCGTACAAGCGATCTGCATTTATCTGATTCTGGCGGGCGGTTCCCAGAGTTTCTTTAGCCAGCAGAAGATTAAAGAAGTAAGTGATCGCGTTCATGGTTACAGTCTCTGTAGCAGTGATAAAGGCTGCTTTTGCCTCTTCATAACGAACCGGCTCAATGCGGCGATTCCATTTCAGGTCATTCACTCCAAAGATAGGTTGAGTCAATTGTAAAGCGATAGGCACGGACATAAACTGCCGGTTTCCACCACTCCCCAGCTGTTTCACAAAGTCGAGTGAAGAAGACAGGGCTATCTTACCACCCGTAAACCAGATATTCTGATCAATGGAAAGCGTACCGTTCAGCCCTAACTTATTACTGCGGACAAAGGAGTAAGAGCCGTCTTCATTCTGATAACTGTTATATTGTTTTCCATAGCTTGGCAAAGTTCCGCTGAAATTTACTTCCGGCAACAAATCGGCACGGAACGTACGGTATTCCCAATAAGCTGTCTTCAACTCATTGAGAGCAACGGCTGCATCTACAGACTGTGTACGCGCCAATGCAATGGCTTCATTCAAGGTAATCTCCCGTGTTTCCTGTGCACTCAATGCCAACGAACAGAAGGCAAAAGCAGAGAGTAGAAAAGATCGTTTCATATAGAATTTGTTTATTTACCGGCAGAAAAGCAAACCCTGTGCCAAATATTGAGTGTTGCAGCGATCACTCCAGCTCGCCATATAACATAAACATTCATTTGAAAGAGTTCAGTGTATGATAATCCTCACTCCACTTCCCTCCTGGTCACTCTTCTCCTGTTCGTCATCCACCACTCCTTTTGTTCATCCTTCACCGTTTATCGTTCACCGTCTAAAATCAATCCTCCTTCTTCTGTCCGAAAATGAACAGTTTGTCCGCAGACGGACGCCCCCGGTGTACTTATTCACAAGTATCCGGCAAACGAACTGTGAAACGGGTTCCCTTTCCCTCCTTCGAAGTAACCGTGATGACTCCATTCAAACGTCCGATGATGGTTTGACAAATACTCAGTCCCAACCCGGCTCCCTGGGTAAAACTGTCGACTTTATAGAAACGTTCGAAGATATGTCTCAACCCATCCTCCGAAATACCTTTTCCGGTATCTTCTACAAAAATAGAAGTATATCCCGGCTCTTCCTCCGTATAACCGAATGTGATCGACCCTTGTGTTGTAAACTTGGCAGCATTGTTTATCAGGTTATTCACCACTTGTTGCAAGCGGACATTATCCGTCACCAGATATTTTTTACTATTCTCCGGCAACTTCAATACCAACCGAACTCCGGAAGGCATGTTCAACTGTTGTGAATCGTATACATTCTTCATCAATAACGGAAGATTGTGCCCGGCAAACTGGAAATCCATCGTACCGGACTCTATACGGGACAAATCAAGAATATCATTAATAAGTGCCAGTAACAGGCCACAGTTTTTATTGATTGTCTCAATAAACAACTTTACCTCCTCTTCGGTAAATCCACTGGTATCACTCAACAAATCGGAGAAGCCCACGATGGCATTCAGCGGTGTACGTATTTCGTGACTCATATTGGCAAGGAATGCCGATTTAAGCTTATCTGCCTGAAGTGCTTTATCACGGGCTGCGGTCAATTGCTCTTCGGTAGTCTTATAGCGCTGTATACTCTGACATACGCCCAGAATGCTGTAAGGTGTGTCTGTCGTAAGTCCTGCAAGCACCGAAGTACGATATTCCCACCATTCGTATCTGCCGTCACCGCTAAGCTGGCGGAAACTCATACGGGTACTTTGGCTCAGACCTGCCAATGCACGGTTAAAGAGTTCGAACGCCAACTCCTGATCGTCCGGATGAACCATCCGGTCCATCTCATTCCGTGAAATGGTGGTCTTGTTCTCTGCAAACCCGAAGCGTACCAGAAAGCCCGCAGGAAAAGTAAATAAACCGGTACGGATATTATACTGCCAGGGATAGATGGAGCTTTCGTCCACCGCCATACTAAAGAAACGTTTTTGCATCTCTTCATCCGATATATTACGGGCCGAAAGGGCCATTCCGGTGATTTTACCATGTGCCCGGATAGGAACGATCTCACCGGAAACAGGAAAATAACTGCCACTGTGGACTTCCTGCATAAACGAATTTTCGGGAATGACCACACTGCCCTCTTCAGTTACCACCCGCTCGAGCATGGAACGGAGAATCTCTTTACCATTATTGTAAATCTTGAAGATACTGCCTGCCGGTAATCCTTCATAAGGACGCGCGGCTTCATCCTTAGGCAAATGCAGCATTTTCAGTAAAGAACGATTCGTAAAATGAATACGGAGATCGGTATCGTACGTGATCACACCGTCACGGATTGAATGGAATACATTATCGAATTCATCACGTTGGGCAACCAATCGGTTTTGTATCAGTAAACGGGTCTGGGCATGGATGCGCCGACGGGATTCGCGGCGGTTGATGCGATACAGCCACACTATCAAAAACACCAGTAAAGCTAATATCGAGCTATACAGTAAGATATAGAGCAAACGATATTTCTCTCCGTATGGTTCGTTGATAATGGTTCCTCCAATAGCCTGCACCTGCTTGGGATTTACCTTGAAAAATACCAGCTGCTTGAAATCATACATAAAATTCAAGGGAGATTCAATAATGCCCACTTCCGAAGGAGTCTTCCCACGTAACACATCGGAAGCTGTCCGCCCCACCTCACGTGCAGAAGTATATGAATCGGCATCATAAGCCCCGAAGGCGCCATTAGTCAATGCAAGATTTTCACACGAAAAGAAAGGAGCTTTTGAATTACGTCCGATGAATGACATAAAAGGCGACCATTTAGGGGCAATAATCAGTGTCTTGTGCGTATTGCGCGGATAACATGTGGAAGCTATGATTTTGTTGGTTGTATCCGTTTGCGAATTATAGAAAGTTACCGTATATTCCGGATGCTCTTTCACAAAGCCATTCCATTCGTTCATAAAGTCGTCTCTTCCTTTAGAACTCAGAAGGCTGTTGTCAGAGATACAGACTACTTCCGTCCGACTCGGGAAAAGGCGGTTCGCCTGCCTCAACAGCTCCCCGAAATCCGGATTTGCCGTATATCCACACACATTGGGTAACGAATCGATCAGACTGCCTTCCGGATATTTTATATTAAAAAAGACAACAGGCAACTGTAAAGGCAATGAATCCCCGCAAGTCAACAAAGTATGGAAAGCCTCGTCACTGACAGTAACAATCAAATCTGTTCCCCGTTCGCGGGCTCGTTCGCAGAAACGCCGCATAATAAGTTTCTCTGACTGATAAGTCCAGAAATTGGCATCCAGAAATTCTGTTGTCACATTCACTTTCAGTCCGGATTCGCTGAATCCTTCTTTCAATCCCCTGGCCAAATCGCCATGCCAAGGTGTTTCGGAAGCATACGACTGAATGAAAAGAACATTATAAATGCGTTCCGCAGCAGTGGATATTTCTGTGAGAAATAAAAAGATAGATATAAGAAATATAGTATACGATCGTCTGTTCATAGTAAAAAAACTGCGTTGTATCAGGATTATGGACGCAAATATACGTTATAATCTTGAAAACAACGCAGATAGATTACGATTTATTGCAATAAGCTTTTATTCCTCACGCAATGCTTCTGCCGGCTGGATTTTCATGGACTGACGGGCCGGGAACCAAATGCCGGCCAATATCATCAATGCCATCAACAGCAGAGTAATACATTCGCACAATACAAAACGCCCGACAGTGAACGTGGAGAATTGCCATGAAGGTGTCAGTTCGCTTTTGGCAATATAATAGTCAATGCCCAGTGCCAACGGAGTGGCCAAAAGCAGCATGAACCAGCCTTCACTGAGCAAACGGAAAAAGACACTTTTCTTGCTGCCGCCTACCGCCATCATCAAAGCCATCTCTCCTTTACGCTGCTGCGTCCGGAACCAGAAAGTGCCCAACAATCCCAGGAAGATATTAAGCAGCAAAAAGCCCATCCCCACCAAATAGTTTCGTAAAGTATTCATATCGTCTAACTGGAAAGTACGACGAATATTCTGGAATGAATTTACTTTCGACAAAAAGACATTCCCCACTCTGTATTGGGATGGTGCGTCTTTCATTAACCGTTCGGCGAATCCGGCAGGTTCACCATCACTGGTACGCAGACAGATTTCATTGCCATATGCCAATTGATCCTCCCGCAATAATATTACTACCGACCGGCTATAGCAAGCGGCCGAAAAATCATCGTAACGAATCACTTCAAGTGCGGCAGACAACTTTGTACCCCGGGCTGTATCCTGATCCAAACAAAATTCTTTGCCAATATAATCTTTTAAGTCTATATGATAACGGGATTCAAAAAGATTACGCGATGCCATAAAAGTACCCTCTTTCAGCAAAGCTCCCAATTGTTCCGGTGTTTCTCCGTTAGCTCCCCGATAACGGAATACACGGAAAAAGTCAGGGGTCACCCACCGCCGGATATTATACTTTCTTTCCATAGTATCCAGACGTACTTCCATACCACTGTTACTGCCATTGTAAGGAAAAGAATTTTGTGACATACTGACTGCCTCTACTCCGGGACGACGACGCAAACGATCTAATAACTCACGTATATCGGCATTATTTTCCTCTTCCGTACGGCCGGCTATATAATCGGGGCTTTTTTCCGTGAGATAATTAAATTCAACCCTGTAAGTATTCTCTATATCAAAACCACGAGGCTCAAAATAAGTATAAAGAGTGACAAACATATAGTCGACCACATACCAAAGCACAATACTTACTAACAGTAACTCCACGAACAACCACGCATTCGAACGCCGTTCATTAACTATTTGTTTTAATAATTTCTTATTCATCGTTCATGTAGTGTTTAAGTGAGTTTTCCGCTAAGAGCATTTATGATTGACATCCGGGATGCCCGCCAAGCCGGCCACCCGCTGCTGAGCAAGTTTAGCAGCAGACAAAAGAGCAGAGCATAAATAAACGTAGAGAGTTTGAAAAGCATCTTCCACTCAATGACCGGAGCCGTATTGAGATACATCAGCCGTGAATCGGCAAAAAGTGTACCGCCCCACACATAGGAAATCAGCAAACAGAACAATAATCCTACAACACCCGCCATTAAAGTCAACACCAAATTCTCGGCAACAATCTGTCCCATCACCCCTCCGCGGGTAGCACCGAACGAACGGCGCACGCCAATCTCCGCCACACGCTGTCGCAGACGGCTGTGAGTCATCGAACTCAGGTTAATGGCAGGAACCAACAACAAAATAAGGAAAATGATCACTTGTTGGCGAAAATAACCCGCCATATCCGGTTGCACATTTGCCCATATACGCTGTGACATGGTCAACTGGTCATCCGGCTGTCCCCGGTAAAACACAAAATAATCTCCCAATCCGGCATTGTATGCCAAACGACGTCGTTCACACTCTGCCCGAATCGCATCAAAATCAGAAGAGTTACGAGCCAGAATCACAACCTGCATCACTCCCATGATACCATCATTCCATACATTATCCCCTCCTGTGATGTTAGTTGACAGATATGGGACCCATATCTGTGCATAGGCCGTCGAAGCCATTGAAGAGACATCTTTCACAACTCCATTCACCCGGTAAGGGGCATCGTTCACAAAAATCTCTTTCCCGGCCACATTTGTAGCAGTACCGAAAAGAAGCCGGGCCACACTTTCTGTTATAACAGCCACGGGCAAACCCGATTTAGCTTCAGCATCCGAGTAAGGCTTGCCATCGATAAACGAGAAGTCGAATATACGCCAGAAAGCCCCGTCTGTCTCAAGTGCATCCACTCCTGTACGCACTCCCCGAGACAAAGAGACCTGCATCGTCTCGGGGATGCTATATATACTAATTTCTTCAGGAGTTTTTAATCCTTCGAAACATCCCTTCGCCGTTTTTATTCCCATCGGACCGTTACTTGATCCGTCGTCACTCCAGGTTTTGTTGCCTACACTCATCCATTTGACGTGCAACAAGCGGTTCCGGTTACTTTCGGGGGCAAAAGGAACCGTCTTTATCTGTTGTTGCATCACCACTACCATAATCAGGCAAATGGTCAGTGCAGTGCCCAGCACACTTATCGTAGTCAACAATGGTTGTTGCTTAAGTTGCGACAGGGCCTGCTTGAAATATTGTTTAATCATTGTGTTCTTTTTATTCTCCTACTTTCAATCCGCGTGTATTAACCCCTCCGACTCCACCTTTAGAAATATCAGCTTTACGGGCTTTGCCTTTCAGGGTCATGCTTCCTACACCGTCGGCACGAGCTGTCAGTTCATCACAATCCACCCGGATATTGACACTGCCTACACCATCCAACCGTACTTTGAGAGTTTCACAAACCAAATCACTAATTTCAGCACCGCCTACTCCCGAAAGAGTTATCTTCAATTGATCCAACCGAAGTGCGGTCCGGCAATTGAAGCTGCCTACTCCCTGCAATTTTACACTCTTCAGATCAGGAGCGGCAATATACAGTTTAACATTTTTGGAATTGCTGTTATTCTCTTTATATCCAATCACCAAAGTCTCTTTTTCCACTTTCGTTGTAGTTTCGGATACATATCTCTGCGGGCCCTCTATCCGAACAGAACAACGATCGGACTGCGTAAAAATGATATCTCCGACTGCATCCAGACGGATAGAAGAAAAACCGGGAACTTTACGGTTATCAACAATGATTCCCTTACTTCCGGTAGTTTTACCACATTGGCAATCATCACTGCATTGAGCCTGTATCATATTGAAAGTTGCCCCCATTGTGAGAGCTAAAGCCACTAAAATTACTCTTATTTTCATCGTTTCCTAATTTTGAGATGAATGACTGTATTATGATTATTATTGTACTTGCCGTCCGTCAAAGAACCGAATGGTGCGGGAAGTCTGTTTGGCCTGCTCCTCGTTATGGGTCACCATCACAATGGTACGTCCGTCTTCTTTATTTAACCGATGAAGCAACTCCATTACCTCAGCCCCCATCTTGGAGTCCAGGTTACCGGTAGGCTCATCAGCAAGGATAATCTCCGGATTACCGATAATGGCACGGGCAATGGCTACGCGCTGGCACTGACCACCGGAAAGCTGTGTGGGGAAATGCCGCATACGGTGAGTCAAACCGACTTTCTCAAGCACCTCCTGAGCCAGTTTCCGACGTTCGGAGGAGCCCATACGGCGATACAGTAACGGAAGCTCCACATTATCCAGTACATTCAGGGAATTAATCAGGTGAAACGACTGGAATACGAATCCAAGTGTCTTATTACGGAAAGCTGCCAGTTCCTTATCTTTCATGCCTTCAGTGTGTGTACCGTTTATCTCTATGGTTCCGGTAGTAGGTGCATCCAGCAACCCCATAATATTCAGCAAAGTCGATTTACCACAACCGGAAGGTCCCATTATGCTCAGGAACTCACCACGGTCTACTGTCAGGTTCACATTTTCAAGAGCCACTGTTTCGATTTCGTTCGTACGGTAGATTTTCGAGAGAGAAGTCAATGTAATCATAAACTTATGGTTTTAAATTATTTCTTTTTATTAAGTTCATGTTCAAATGACATGCCAAAGAATTAATACACTTATAAACAACCACTTAATATTTGGGCAGAGTGTCCGATAATGAACACTCTGCCCACAAATGAACTCTCTTTCTTATCAAAAATGAACGTTTATTCCTCGTGTAATGCTTCTGAATTATTGCACTTGCCGTCCGTCAAAGAACCGAATGGTGCGTGAAGTCTGTTTGGCCTGCTCCTCGTTATGGGTCACCATCACAATGGTACGTCCGTCTTCTTTATTTAACCGATGAAGCAACTCCATTACCTCAGCCCCCATCTTGGAGTCCAGGTTACCGGTAGGCTCATCAGCAAGGATAATCTCCGGATTACCGATAATGGCACGGGCAATGGCTACGCGCTGGCACTGACCACCGGAAAGCTGTGTGGGGAAATGCCGCATACGGTGAGTCAAACCGACTTTCTCAAGCACCTCCTGAGCCAGTTTCCGACGTTCGGA
>OBVH01000352.1_pt1 | contig 26765 bp, 30 predicted proteins | sample 1495001 | NCBI WGS metagenome assembly OBVH01 (sample SAMEA2579959, study PRJEB22360) | human gut metagenome
ATTTGTACTTCTTTACCTGCTGTTCCTCGTAATTATGGGCATACCCGTGCTGACTATGGAGCTTGCAATCGGCAGAGCAAGTAAAAAAAGTGCCGTACTCGCATACAAAAAACTTGAAAAGCCAAAAAGCAAGTGGCACATTCACGGTTGGTTCTGCATACTCGGCTGCTATCTGCTTATGATGTACTACACACCTGTATCGGGTTGGATGCTAAGCTACTTTTTCAAATTTGCAACGGGTACATTTGAAAGCGGAATGACGGCGGAACAGGTCGGCAATGTATTTTCAAATCTGATGTCTAATCCTGTTGAGATGATAATATGGATGGCTGTTATGGCTATTACAGGATTTTTTGTGTGCAGCAAAGGCATACAAAACGGAATTGAAAAAGTCAGCAAGGTTATGATGATTTTATTGCTTGCGCTGATTATTATTCTTGCTATAAACAGTCTTACTTTATCGGGTGCTGCCGAGGGCATAAAGTTTTACCTTGTGCCTGATTTAGAAAAAGTGCAGTCAATCGGAATCGGACATATAATTACATCAGCAATGAGTCAGGCATTCTTTACACTAAGCCTTGGCATTGCTTCTATGGAAATTTTAGGCAGTTATATGACAAGAGAAAAAACTTTGCCGAGCGAATCAATTAAAATTTGCATACTTGATACTTTTGTCGCTATCACCGCAGGACTTATCATCTTCCCTGCCTGTTTTTCATACGGAGTTGAACCGAATCAAGGTCCTGCTCTTATATTTGTTACACTGCCGAATGTATTTGTAAATATGGCAGGTGGCAGAATTTGGGGCACGCTGTTCTTTATGTTTATGACCTTTGCGTGTTTCTCAACCGTAATTGCGGTGTTTGAAAATCTGATTTCGTTCTGTATTGATATGTTCAATATGAGCCGCACAAAATCCGTAATTATAAATGCAATAATTATGCTTATAGGCTGTCTGCCTTGCATTTTCGGATTTAATCTTTTAAGCGGATTCAATATTTTAGGCAAAGGCGTGCTTGATATTGAGGACTTTGCGGTAAGCAATATTCTTCTTCCTGTAGGCGCATTCTTGTATTCGCTCTTCTGTTCAACAAAATTCGGTTGGGGATTTGACGGCTATTTGAATGAGTGTAATCAGGGCGAGGGTATCAAATTTCCAAGATTTTTTAAACCGTATATAAAATATGTATTACCTGTTCTTGTATTGATTGTATTTATTTCGGGATTCATTCCGCAGGGATAAATTTAAAGCTCATCGGTTTTAGATTATTTGCAAAACCAATGAGCTTTTCGTTTTATTTTTTTAATTAAAAAATATTAATAATTTATGGTTTAGCGTATTTGAGGCTAAATAATTAAAACAAACACTCCGCCTTGGCAATCCAAAGCGGAGTGTTTCACTGCTTTTTCAGCAGAATTTATCTTCTGTTGTTTCTTCTCTCATTAAAAGGTCTGCGTGGGCGTGGCTTTCTCTCTGTATCTACATCGTTTTCAGGAGTAAGACCGTCAACATCTATGAGAACCTGACGACGGGAAAGGTTAAGTCTGCCCTTATCGTCGATTTCCATTACCTTAACACGGATAACATCGCCTACATTTACTACATCAGTAACCTTGTCTACACGCTTTACATCGAGCTGTGAAATGTGAACAAGTCCCTCTTTGCCAGGTGCAATCTCAACGAATGCGCCAAAGTCCATAAGTCTTGTTACCTTACCGAGGTACATAGCACCCGGCTCCGGATCAATAGCGATAGTCTTGATAATCTCAATAGCTCTGTTGCACTTGTCAGCGTCAATGCCCGATACGAACACCTTGCCGTAATCGCCGTCTTCCTCAATGTCAACCTTAACTTCGCACTCAGCCTGAATTTCCTTGATAACCTTACCGCTCTTACCGATAACCTCGCTGATTTTCTCGGCAGGAATTGTAGTTGTGTACATCTTAGGAGCATACGGAGAAAGTTCTTTTCTCGGCTCTGCAATAGCCTTGAGCATAACCTCGTCAAGAATGTAGTTACGAGCCTTGTGTGTTTTTGCAAGAGCCTCTTTAATCATTTCAGGTGTAAGACCGCTGATTTTAAGGTCCATCTGAATAGCTGTAATGCCGTCTTTTGTACCTGCTACCTTAAAGTCCATATCGCCAAAGAAGTCCTCAAGGCCCTGAATGTCAACCATTGTCATCCAACGCTCGCCCTCTGTAATAAGACCGCAAGAAATACCTGCAACAGGAGCTTTAATCGGAACACCGGCATCCATAAGTGCAAGTGTAGAACCGCAGATTGAACCCTGTGAGGTTGAGCCGTTTGAAGAAAGAACCTCTGATACAAGTCTTAATGCATATGGGAACTCCTCAACAGGCGGAATTACAGGAACGAGAGCACGCTCTGCAAGTGCGCCGTGACCGATTTCTCTTCTGCCAGGACCTCTGCTTGGCTTTGTTTCGCCTACTGAATAGCTCGGGAAGTTATAGTGGTGAATGTAACGCTTCTCTGTTTCGCCGTCAATACCGTCAAGCAACTGCTTGTCAGATACAGGGCCGAGAGTAGCGATTGTAAGAACCTGTGTCTGTCCTCTTGTAAACAAACCCGAACCGTGAACTCTCGGAAGTACAGAAACTTCTGCTGCGAGCGGACGAATATCATCCATACCTCTGCCGTCAACACGCTTCTGCTCGTCAAGCAGCCAACGACGAACGATGAACTTCTGTGTCTTGTAAAGGCACTCGTCAATAAGCGCTTCACTGTCAGGATAAATCTCATCAAATTTTGCGTGAACAGCCTCGTAAATAGGCTTTAATCTCTCGTCACGAACTGTCTTGTCATCGGTATCAAGAGCAACCTTTACATCTTCCTCTGCAAATGCCTTGATAGCCTCAAACATATCGTGGTCAGGCTCAAGACTTGCAAACTCAAACTTAGGCTTGCCGATTTCAGCCTTGATGCCCTCGATAAACTTAATAATCTTCTGGTTAGCCTCGTGACCTGCCATAATGGCATTGTACATCTCATCATCTGTAACGCAGTCTGCACCTGCCTCAATCATAGCAATTCTTGTGCTTGTTGACGCAACGGTAGTAGCCATCTTAGAAACAGCTCTCTGTGCCTCTGTCGGGTTGATGATGTACTCGCCGTCAATCATACCTACAGAACAGCCTGAAATAGGGCCGTTCCACGGAACATCAGAAATTGAAATAGCGATTGACGCACCTATCATAGCTGTAATTTCAGGTGAGCAGTCCAAGTCAACGCTCATTACGGTACAAACTATAGAGACGTCGTTTCTCATGCTCTTGTCAAAAAGCGGACGGATCGGACGGTCAATTACACGGCTTGTAAGGATAGCCTTTTCAGACGGTCTGCCCTCCCTCTTGAGATAGGCACCCGGAATCTTACCTACGGCATACATCTTCTCTTCATAGTCAACTGAAAGTGGGAAAAAGTCAACGCCCTCTCTCGGCTTTGGAGATGCGGTAACAGCAACATGAACTGTTGTATCACCGTAATGTACAAGACAAGCACCGTTGGCAAGCTGTGTCATTTTACCTGTTTCAACCTTTAAAGGTCTGCCGGCAAATTCTGTTTCAAACACTCTGTATTTGTCGAATGTCATTAATCTGTTCATTGTAAAAATCCTTTCTGAAATCATACGATTTCTGTAATAAACATCTTGCGGATTTTCACGCTGTTTTAGCAATAAAACCGATAAAAACAATAAAATTTTACAGATTTTTTACCCGTTTTACCGCTAAAATACAGCTGAGAAAATTTACGCAAAAACGGAATTTAGGGCAAGCTTGCGCTTGCCCTGATTTGCAAAATTACTTACGGATACCAAGTCTTGCAATGATAGAACGGTATCTCTCAATGTCTACCTTAATGAGGTAGTTGAGAAGGCTTCTTCTCTGACCAACCATCTTAAGAAGACCTCTTCTGCTGTGATGGTCTTTCTTATGAACCTTGAGGTGCTCTGTAAGGTCATTAATTCTCTTTGTAAGGAGAGCAATCTGTACCTCAGGAGAACCTGTGTCGCCTTCGTGAGTAGCGTACTCGGCCATGATAGCCTGCTTTTCTTCTTTTAACATTTGCGTTTCCACCTTTGTAAAAATTTTAGCCAACCGTCCCAGAGTAAGGCTGTGAAAATCCGAATTATCGGCTTAACCCTTGTTCCGAGGCAGCGGTCAACAAGTTGATTATAACACAAAGGATAATAAATGTAAAGGATTTTTACAAATTTTTATGTTCATTTTATGCGTGATTTTATTACATTTATTAATCCAAAATTAACCCCATGCTATCCGAAATCACTTATTAGCAATTTCCAATTTTTCTTTCATCTTATTAAGTGTATCCGCTTTATTTTCGTCGGACATTGCTCTGTAAGCAATCAAAAGCTTTTTTTCGTCATTTGAAAGATTATACAGTTTCAAAGTATCGTCAGGATCCTGAACTATCGGTAAGAAAGAACTTCCGTTACCAAGCAAAGTGTTATAATCCGTGCCGAAAATAGAAACAATTTTTCTTAAAACTTCATGGCTCGGCTCGGACACACCTGTTTCGTACTTTGTATAGGTTGTTCTGTTAATATTCAAAATATCGGCAACCTGCTGCTGTGTAAGTCTGCAAAGTTCACGATGTTGTTTTAGTCTTAATGCAAAAGAACTGTTTTTTCCTTCGTATTTAGCCAATTCTACACACCCTTTGTATATAAATGCTTGATATATATTTTAACTATTACAACAATTATAATACAAAGTTTATAATAATTCCACAAAAGTGAATATAAATCACTGTAAATTATTACCATATTGTTCCCAAAATAAGTCTTGAAATTTTCAAATATTCGTTGTATAATAATTGTTGTTAGTCACGATTTGCTGGTGTGGCGCAGTTGGTAGCGCAACTGATTCGTAATCAGTAGGTCGACGGTTCAAGTCCGTTCACCAGCTCCACAAATAAACCGCATAGCCAAGCCGTTTTTAAGGCTTGTATGCGGTTTTTCTTTTTACCTGTTTCCCGTAAAACATTGCCTAAAACTGCTTTAAATTTCAAAAATGTTAGTCAAATGTTAGTCAGCTTTAAAGTTCAAAAAATCGGGTGTTTACTGACTTTTTCTTACATACTCATTTACATACTCAATCTATATTTATTCATTGCGAATATCTGATAACACGAAAAAGTTTTAAAAATAGTTTATTGATGATAACAATTAAAAACAGCCCCTCGGATACCAATTTGGTACTCGAGGGGCTAAATTTATTTACGCTATTCTTTTTTATTTGTTTCTGAATCTGTCTTGCTTTCGACTGTATTTTTCAATCGGCGGACGATATTTACAAGGAATTTCGGAATCGGTGTACCTAACTCCGATAGATTTTCAAGAATTGAGATTAATTCGTTTATGATGAGCCATACTGCAACTATCAAGCCGAAATAATAGCTTGAAAACTCAATCCCTGCTGTGGCAAGTCCTGCACCGATGAGATAATCAACAACACCGCCCACGCATACGAGAACAAGATAGCTCAATTTCTTGAGTATGCCAATCAAGCCTGTCTTGCTCTTAATCTCTTTATTTTTGTATGCAGATGCCATTCCTGTGCAGTAATCTATAACCATTACCGCAAAGAGAACAAGAACAGGAATTAATAAGATGTTAAAATAAGCCGCCAATGCTCCGATAGCTACTGAAACAGTAGCCTGAATAATATTGTCTTTCATTATTTCACCTCATCGTAAAGCTGTTTTGCGAGAGCATATCCTTCGAGTTCCCACAACTTATTTTCAATTCTTTCCATACAGATTTTTTCGCCAATTTTTTCATCGTAGTTAGCAGGATCAACTGCTCCGCTTGCTTCATTTATAACAAAACCATTTGGTAATTTACAGCTTACCATAGTTACTTTGTTATAAACTGTTTCAATTCTAAATTCTGATTTTTTGAGCAATTCATCAATCTGCTGCTTTGTTACTGCATTTTTCATTTTATACCTCCAAAAATCAAGTCAAAGTAATCTGCACTCTGTCAATGGCTTTTCCGAACGAACCTGCGTATCCGTCCTGCTTGCTGTCCTTTTCGTCATCGTACTGCCAATCGTAATAGTCTTCATTAACTGTAGAAACTCTGTATGTAGCCTTATAGTAGCTGCCGTGTGCGGATTTAACATCAGCAGGAGTTGTATAATAAATCTGTACAGCATCAATATCCATTCCGAGAATACCGGCATAGCCGTTTACATCATCATTAAGATTAAAGCCTGTAACCCAGCTAAGCCAGTGACCGCCTTTAATATGCACTCTGTACTTAATCTTACCTTTTGTTACTCTGATTGCAAGGCCGCTGATTGCCTCGCCGGCAATGCCTGCGAAGTCTGATAAACCTTTTACAGTTGGTAACCACTTACCGCCTGCAAATACGCAATATTCAATCGTAGGTTTATCATCTTTTTCAACTTTAGCGTCTTCTTTGCTTTCAGAGTTACTCTCAAGTTTATTTAAAAACTGTTCTTTCCACAGCTTGTCCTTTGCTGATGAACCGCACCAAAAGCCCGGGCAGATTTTACCGTTAGCGTCATAATGGCGAATTACTTTGTCTTTTTTGATGTTATACTTTTTCATAAGTCGTTGAGCAAGTAAGATTACATTTTCAAGTGTCTTGCCTGTGCATTCTGTTGTTGAACCTGCAATTTCAATTCCGATTGAACGGCAATTAATATCCCAGTCGCCTGCATGCCAAGCAATATTTTTGTCAGCAACCGAGCGAACAACAGTTGTATCATCAACAAAATAATGTGCAGATGTTTCAACTACATTATTCTTAAAGTAGTTACCATTGTTTTCTGCTGTGTCGCCGTTGTTGCCGGTGTAATGAATAACAAGTGTATCAATTTCAGAAGATTTTCTGTTGCTCTCTGTGAAATTACCTTTATTGCACCATATTTCTTTAAATTTATAAGACATATTTATACCTCCCATACCGCCATAATAGCGTTATAATATTCCTCCGAAAGCTGTTCTTTTAAGATTGACTTATCCTCATCACAGTTTTTGTAAGCGTTGCGGACATTCTCACCGACCTGCACATCTTCGCCACCGAGATTGATAAACTTCTGTCTTAATACGCTTACACTGTCTTTTGTGAGCATATCGAGTGTAATTCTTTCTTTGATTTCCATAGTAACTCGCTCCTTATCTGATTATGTAAGTAATAATGAAATTGATTTTTTCGTCCTCTGCAAAAATGTCCGTTGAACTGACATAAATCCAAGAGCCGTCAAGTCTGATGTTTATTAATTTATTTGCTGTTGAATATACAACAAAACTAGACAACCTACTTTCGTTTTTTGCCGCATACGGTAAACCTGACATCTGAATATATTTTTTATGAGAGAGCAGTGCCGTAATATTGACCGATACAGTTACAATATTACCATTTTTAGAATATACAAAACTGCCCTTGCAACCAGCATATATTTCTTGGGCTGGTGCTAATGTTCCTGTACCACTCTCAAAATTTGAGCTATCATATTTAGCCGCAAGCGACTTGTCTGTCGCTGTTTTGTTGTCTGTTACGGTCTGACTCAGAGTACTGATTGACTCATCAGCTGAGGACTTATTGTCTGCAATCTGCTTGCTTAGCTGAGCGACTGCATTGTCTACACTGTCCTTATCAGCTTTAAGATTAATCTTCATTGTCACTGTTTCGTCAATGTCTGTTATTTCATCTTCAAGCTCGGTTTTATCTGCCTTTGCAGATAAGGCTGTGTTAATCGCAATTGTTCTCTCACTTAGCGTGTTGATGTTGTCACCCGCAAGCGCTAGGTCTATGCTGTTCTCGTATATGCCGTTTTCGATTTTGTTGAGGTTTTCTGCGCAAAGTGGTGTAGCTGTGCTCGGTGCGTCTTCCCAATTTGTTTTTGTGTATGCCATAATATTTATTCCCCCTTTGCCTCTATGCTGTCTGTCAGAGCTTTAATTCCGCTCAGTGTACGGCTCAACACATAGGCTTTTACTTTCTCTTTTTTAGGTTGTCCTGCGTTATCATAGACAAAATCACCGTTTGAATCAGTAACATAGCTTTCAATTTCTAATCCGTCACCAATCTGCACCCAAGGCCTGCCGTCAAGAGTAGCTGCAAGCGGTGTGTAGGAACAATTATAAAATCGTTCGCCTGTTTTGCCGTTAAGAAGATTTTGTACATTGTGTATTACCGAACCGCCTGTGCCGTCATCCTCCTGTCGGCAGACTGTATTTTTTGTTAAGTCATAACTGTTCGACTCATCGCCCCACAAAGTTTCAAACTCGATTGTTTTTTTCTCCCTTGACGAATAATCGTTGATAAACACAAATTTGTTGTAGCCGCTGCAATCGTATTCTTCTGCGTATAAGTTTTCGTAAAAATTGTATTTTTCTGTACTCTTGCCGAGTTCGATGTATCTAAAAACGCCATAGCTTGCATTAGGAATAATTGTTCCAAATACTCCGAGCAATTCACAGCAATTCTTGAGCAGTTCGCCGTATGTAATAGTATTTGAGTCCTCAAGCCACGCTCTGTTGTATGTTGGAAAATTCCGTACAGTTAAGCCTGTTGATTGGTCTATCACCTCATCAAGAATATCTTTGTTATCCTCAACCTGAATTATATGCTTTCCGTTGTAGTTAAGGCATAGCACAACCAATTCGCCAATTTTATAGCCGTTTGGATAAGTTTTCCATAAATTAAACAGCTTATTTGTTGCGTCAATATCATATAACATAGAGAGTGCATCATAAGCGACAATGTGTCGCTTATTGCGGTTATTCTTGTCAAGCTTGGCACTGTCAATAATACCGCTAAACAAATAATATTCCTTTGCAGCTACGGTTTCTCCCGGCAAAAGTGATGTACCTAAAAACAGCTTTGCAGATGGCAGCAGCTTTTCTCCACTCGGGAAACGCTGCGTTAATTTTACACTTATCCATTTACCGACAAGGTCTGTTGTAAAAATTCTGTCGTCTGAATTTACAAGGTCAATATCAAATTCAGAAGCAATACAACCGCCGAATTTTAATTTACTTTCGTCGCAAATTGACTGTGTAAGGCTCATACTTTCACTCGCTATATTTTTCTCTGTTATATCCGGATATTCACCGTTTGGAAATGAAACTGTAAGCGTGTTTTCAATCAGATTTTCGATTGCCTGCTTTTTGTGCAGGCTTGAAACTTCAAGCAAATTAACCACCTCTTAATATTCAATGAATGTAAATGTTACCGCCGCATATTTAATGTTGTCTGCGGTAATAAGCTTTGGCGTGTATGTTATATCTGGTATATATGCGGTCATAGTGCGGTACGCAAGAAGTTCATCGTCCCAGTATTCAACATTGAGCTTGCGTTGCTGAGAATTTGACATAGCACCGTTTAAAACACTGCGAATAGTTCTCATTTCAGCAAGGGTAAGACCGTCCTTGGTATTGAATGTAATCTTAGTTTTGTTGTTCGGTGATGTTACTCGCCTTAAAAGGTTGTTGCTGTCACGATAAGCTTTAATCTCCGTACGCTGTAAAGGTGTGGCTTGATAACTCTCTTTAGCTATGAGCTTATGTGGAAACTGCAAGCCGTTTTTCGGGAATTTAATTAAATAGCCTTTAAATTCACTCAATCTTATCCCTCCTTACGCAAAAGCGGACCTGCCTGTGCGTTTCTTGATTTTGCTGTTCTCATCAGCAACAGCCTCAAAAAGCACTCTGCCGTCAGGCATAGTCAAGGTAATGTGAATATCACCGCCGTTGCCCGCTCCACCATATTCAGCAAGTACCTCAGCCATAGCCTGTTTCATTGCTGATATTGGCGAAACAACTTCCGCTTCACGCTTATTATCGCCGAGAACTGCAAGAAATTCACCGTAATTTGCAGGTACATATGTGCCTGTAGCAAGTTTGGGGATGTGCACCTTATCAAGCCGACCTGCGTGCCATTCCTGTCCGAATAGCTTGCCGATAGCGTTAGCAACCGTATCCACACCGCTTAACATTCCGTTCAACGCTGAAATAAAGCCATTGATAAAATTTTCAAGTCCGGTTAAAACATTGTTAAGAGGCTTTTTGATGATGTTATACAAGGGTTCAAAAACATTTGAAAAGACTGTTTTGATTGCCGTTAGTGCGTTAGAAATGCGGTCTGCCATAGTCTGTGCCGAGCCTGAAATGCGGTTTGTATTTTTTGAAAATACATTGGCGGAATTTTGGCTTGTTTTATTAACTGTACCGTCAAGGTCGCCAAACGCTTGCTTTGTGCAGATCAGCACACCCTGTGTTTCCTCTTGTGAATCAACAACAGCACCCGATGCTTTTTTCACATTCTTGTGTACTGATTCTGTTCCTGTTTGTGCCGCTGCCTCGAGCTCCTCCCAAGTAGTTATGCCGTCGTCTTTCAAAAGCGAGAGAACCGTATCATGTTCAAGTCCGTATTCCGATGACAGACGAAGATAAGCATTATAATCCTTAGTTTCACCGTTAATAGCCTTGAGAGAGCCGTAACATTTGTCTTGTTCATCAGTGTATGCATTCACATTGTTTTGCAATTCCTGTAAAGCGTCACTTGCTTTCCAATACTCGTCAACCGACTCCTGCATATGCTCCATTGTATCGTTACCGCCATACAGCATATTAATTTGTCCGTTATCGCTGTAAATCAAATTTTTATATTCGTTTTTATCAAGCATTCCGTTATTGGCTTTTTCCAAAATAGCCTTTTTTGTTTTGACCCTATCGCCCTTTTGCTTAATTAATTCCTCTGCGTAATACTTAGCCTCCTTTTTGCTGAGAATAGAATTTTGATAGATATAATCCTCAAGTTCTTCTTTGATTTTGCCTGTATTATCCTCTTTCATTGCAGTTTTAAGCTGAATTTCAGCTTTTTTCTTTTCTGTTGTTAAATCGGAATACATAGAGCTTAAGGTCAGCTTTGCTTGTGCAATTTCCCATTTGTCTACAAGTTCGTCAAGATTTTTAGTGACGGTGTCTATGTTGTCATGAATAACTATATTGCCGTCAATTTCTTCAAATGTTATACTGTTCCAATGTTCGTCAAATCCATCCACTTTCTCAGAAAGCAAATCAACGATAGTTGTGTATTCGCCTTTTTCGCTCTCGTCAATAGTACCGTCTGCAATTATTTCTTCCAACCTGTCTTTTAGCTTGTCAACAGTATCAAAATCGACTTGTAAATCGAGCTTTGTATCGTTAATCTCATTTATTTTGCTTGACATTTCATCAGACAAGGTCTGCCATTTGTCTGTAAGCTCTTGTGTTTTGTCAAGCTCATTTTTCAAAGAGGAATTGCTCCACTTTTCTTGATTGTAAACTTTAATTGCAGAAACCACCGCAGTTACAGCCGTTGCAATAGCCATAAAAGCAGCTGCGTAAGGGTGAGCCGTTATCGCAGTTTTAAGCGCAGAAAGGCTTTTCTTTATGTTTTCTATCGCAGACTTAAATTCCTTATACACCTTAAAGCCTTTAATAGCAGCCACCACTGTACCTATTGCAGCGGCAATGCCGGTGATAACAGAAATAGGAATTTTCTTTATTACACTTCCTAAAAACTTAAGTGCCTCAGACAAAGCGTTGACAACAGTCGGTACAGCTTTCTCAATCGTCCATTTTGCAAGTGGCAATAAAACATTCTTATATGCTTGCTTTAGCTTATCTCCGCAAGCCTTGAGCAGATTTCTGAACCCCTCCGACAATCGTTCAACCGCCTGTGCAACGGGGTTAATGTCAAGGTCCTCAAGCCATTCGAGGCGGTCAGCTGACATTTCATCAAGCAGCCCTGTTATATCTTCGACAATTCCTAATATGCTCTCCCATATTTTTCTGCCTGTATCGTTTTTCTCCCAGGCGTCTTTAATTTTGGTTCTGAGAGTTTCAGTAAAGTTATTGCAGTTGCGGATAATCTCAAGTATATTGCTCCAAATTTTCTCGCCCTTACCGTCATTCCACACTTCTCTGAATGTATCGCCTACAGTATTCAAAAGCTCAACAAGGCTGTTCCACTTGTCGATAAATGACTGTACAACGCTGTCGCCTAACCCTGCTTTGTCCCAAGCATTTGTAAAAGCCTCTGCGATATCACCTACTGTGCTTACGAAAGTGTTAATTAAAGCGTTGATATTTCCAAGCACCTTTTCGCCTGTGCCGTTATTCCACACTTTTGCCCACGAATTTTTAATCGTTACGCAGGCGGTTTTTACCTTATCAAGCGAATTTACAATATTGTCAATAGTCTTGCTTGTGTGCCTGTCGCTTTCAAGCATAGCTTGCTCAAGTGCATTTTGCATTGATTTGATTTCAGAGCTTGGCGCTTGCGTACTTGTGTCTGAGCTGTTGTCCGAGGTGTCGCTCATCACATTGAGTTCATCAAAGCCTGCAAGGTTCTTCTGTAAGTCCTCGGCTGCCTCCGATGTTTTTTCAATCTCAGATGTAGAACTGTCCGCTTGACTTTCAAGGTCTGACATATCGCTTACAGCTGAGCTTGTCGCATTGCTTGTTGCAGTAGAATAGCCGAACACCTGAGCTGTAAAGTCTTTAAACTTCTGTGCCGCAACGCTAAGTCTTGAAATAAACTGATTAATGCAATTAAGCAGCGGAGTAAAAGCATTTATCAAGCCTTGACCGATTGTAGCCTTGATACTGTCAAACTGCAGCTGTAAAATTCTCGTTTGATTTGCCCAACTGTTTTGCGTTCGGGTAAAGTCACCTGTTGCATTATTGAGTTGGTCAAGCACAAAGTTATACCTAAGCGTTACCTTTTCCGCCTCAGTCATAGCAGATGTGGTCTTGCCCCAGCCGTTAGCCATTGCGTAATTGTCAAGTGCGTTCTGCGTCATCACAATGCCAAGGTCTTTGAGCGTTTCGGTTTCACCGCTGAAAACAGATTTCAGCTTTGTGTACGCCTCGTCTTGCGTTATGTTGTAAAATGACGCCACATCACCCGTAAGAGCCGTTAAGGCTGTTGACATATTAAATGCTTGCTGTTCCGTAAAGCCGAAAGCCTCTGCCATAGAGCCGAATGTACCGACATATTTTTTAGCCATAGTTTCGGATAAGCCGTAAGATTTTTGTGCTGACTTTGCCCAATCGTCCACACTTGCAGACATATGGCTGAAAGTAACATCAACTACATTCTGCACTTCTGCAAGGTCTGAGCCAAGCTCTATGCTTTCCTTGCTAAAACTTACAACCGCCGCCGTACCGAAAGCGGTAAGCAGCGTTCTGCCGATCATTTTCGCCTTGCTTTGCAGTCTGTCAACAGCCGTTCTGACTGTTTGTAATGATTGCTTAGCTTTTTTTGCACTCATAGAAACTGATTTCTTAACGCTTTCGCAAGTATCATTTGTGCTTTTGCCGACTGCCTCGGTATTTCGCTTAGCTGTACTCTCAACCTTATCAACAACATTTTCGGCAGATTGCTCGACTGATTCTGATACCTTTTGCGCTGCCTGTGCGGTTTGCTTTGCCGAGTTTTGAGCCTGTTCAGCTTTTCCCTGTGTGGCAGTAATTTCACGCTTTGCTGAGTTTTCTGCCGCCTGAGACGATTTATCAGCCTGCCCTTTAGCAGTTTTTGCTGTCTGCCTTGCCCCCGACTGTGCTTTCTTTTGAGCCGCCTCAATAGCTTTATTGATTCTTGCAATATCGCTGTTAAGACCGCTTGTGTCGATTTTGGTATTAAAAATCAAACTGCCGTCAACCGCCATATAATCACATCCTTTCTGCATAAAAATAAGGGAGTTGCAAAAATGCTACACCCTTGGTATAAAAACAGCGTACACCCGAAGATGTACGCTGTAATTAGCTTATTTAGTTGTTATGAGTTCTTTGCTTCAAGTTTCTTTTGTGTTATACCTGCAATCGCAAGCTGTTCGTATGCCTTAGGGGCTGACAGGCTGTCCGGAACAGGTATTCCATATGTATCGCAAGTCAGTTTATCCATTTGAGCAATTTCAAGAGGTGTGCAACCTTTGTCTTTCATAATTGCACGCTGAATACGCAGATAATTAGCAACACCGTTAAGATACTTTACCGTATCTGGAGAAACAAATGCATTAACCGCTTCTTTTACTCTGAAATATGTTTCCTCGAGATTTTCAAACTGCTCCCACGCCTTGTCTGTATCAAGAATTTTGCAGTGGTGATTTGCTCCTCGTTCGGTCCATAAGTATAAATGGCTTGCTCGTTTCAACCACTCATCTTTAAGATGACTGGTCTTAAATTCTTTAAATTCTTCACCATCGAGATAAAAGTAATGCTTTCCCTCAACAAATTTACTTTTATTGCGGGAAAAATTGTTGCTGATATAACTTGTACTTGTTCCGTATGCCTCTGCAAGCATTGCAGTTGTAATAACTTTCTGTCCTTTGTATTCCATAGCTTTCATATCATTTAACCGCCTTTCTCATTTCAGCTTTTGCAGCTTTAATGCCTTGAGCATATCCAAATGCGAATGCATCGCAAATCATATCACATACACTTGAATTGGTACGATAAATTTCCGTAACGTTCTCGTAGCCCATATCATAATATGGATTAATAGTGCCACGAACACTTTTGATTACATTTTTTACATTCTTTACACAAGCCATAATAAAAACTCCTATCATAATTTTAATTTGACAGAAGTTCCGCTAAATGATATAATAGATTTCAGATAGAGATACTTCTGTCGGGATAGAACATTTGGGTTTTGGTCGTCAAACTGTACCCCATATGTTCTATTTTTTTATATCGCTTTCCAACTTTTGTATTCCTCGACTAATTGCTTCTGTTTTATTCACTTTTTCTTGTTCACAATATTTATCAAGCAGTGCTTTGTCTTTATCACTTATCCTTATACTTATTTTGTTTGGTCTTGGATTATCGGTTGGTCTGCCTGTTCTTGGTGACATCTAACTGCCCTCCTTTCTTTTGTCTGGCATAATTATATACTATTGTCGGGCAAAAGTCAATACCTATTTAAAAATAATTTGAAAAATTTTAGCCACCCCGTTTGGAGTGGCTTTTGTTGCGTTCTGCTTTGCTATTTATATCCGTATCTAAACTGCATACATTCACCGATTATTTTTGAGTATTTGGCTCTTATCGGCTTTATTATTTCTAATTCAGCAAGTTCATCATTAGTATAATATATTATTTTACCTTTATCTTCTGCTAATTTAGAAATCTTTTGAAATTCAACAGAATTAATTTCTTTCATATCAAAAAAAGCATATTTTGATTTAGGTGCGTATTCCGGCAAGTTTTTACAAATCCAATCGTATTGTAATTCAGTTTCTTTCTTTAGTTCGTCTAACCTCTTACCATACGGTTCGTACCATTCGTTAGCCTCACATTCTTTAACAAACATTTCATATATTTTCTTTTCCTTGTCTGTTCTATCATCTGTAAATGGACGATTGCTGTATTGTATAATATCTACCGGTTTATTTATAAATGTACTTACATTAAAGAAATCATCTTCTAAATCTAAATCAGAAATGGGAGTAAAACCAATACCTTGGCAAGTACAACCATATTCTCGTTCAAATTTAGGAAATCGTTTATCTTCACCTGATAAACTAAACACTCTGCCTCTTCGTTTAGCACATTCGGAACAACAACCTAAAAAATACCCTGCCTCAACTAAATCGGTTTCAAGTAACTTAGCATCTTCTAAATTCTTTTCTAATACTCTTTTATCAAGTTCTGCCCTTGTAATTAATTCGTCATCAACTTGCACTGGTTGCATTCTAAACCAAGATATAAAAGACATAAGATAATCACTCCTTTGTTACATAATATAACAAAGTTTGTTTATTGTCAACAATAATTTTATAAAGCACCTATACAAGATTGTTTATAAAATCCTCTTCGGCGTCAAGTTCTGCTTGCTGTTCGGGAGAGAGCTTTTCCTTGATGTCAACAAGCTCTTTGTGCTCATTGTAAAAATCACGCTCCCATTTTTCAAGCTTTTTGCCCTTAGCACGCTTGCCTCTTATGTTCATTACCTGCGAGAGCAAGCCGTCGCCTACCTCACTGAAATAGCCGAGAAAAGTCCACCAATGCACATAGCTTGCAATCCTTGTTTCAAAGCCTGCGACCTTGTTAAGTGCTGGGAAAATAATGCTTTCGTCATAGCTCCAATCAATAATTTTGACTGGAGCTTTTTTCGATTTCGGCACATCTCCGCCGTCAAGAAACCACAATGCCTTTTTGAGTGCCTCCTCAACATTCTTTGGAACTTCCTTGTATAAGCAATTCAAGCATACTGCCGCTTTTTCGCAGTAGGATAGCTCTTTGTCGGCATAAGCCTCGAAAATCAAGAGAGCAATACGAAAATCGGAATTAATCTCGTACTGCTCTCCGTCTATTTCAAGGCTTGTAGGAAGTAATCCAATCACTTTGCAAGCCTCTTTGCTTGATTGAGGTACTTCTCAATATGCTTGCTCTGCTGAGCGTGTGCGTTTTCAATGTCACTTACGATGACCGGCACAACGCAGTTGAGAAAGTTCTCAAAAATCATACTGCCATCATCACAGATTGAAAGGCAATTTACATCGCCAAACGCACCCTGACTTACACCTGCACCGAGAACATAGTCTATTTCTTTGCGGATTTCCTTGTCAACATCAAGAAAAATTTCAAAGGTTACATCCTCGGGTTTCATATTCTTGTACTTCTGCACAAGCGCTTCGGTGCGTTCTGTCAGCTTGTTAATTCGCTCAACGAGTGAGTAGTCTGTGGTGTTAATCTTGATTACCGTGCTTTCATCATTGTTGATTGCATATGTTTTTAAGGGTGTTTTAAAATTCAAACTCTGCATAGAATCACTCCTTATACAGTTTCGGTAAATGTCGGTACCTTATCTGAGATTGTCGCTGTACCCTGCTTTCTGTTGCCGTCAAATGTAACATTAAACGGAATGTTTACACCGCCCTGTGCACCGCCGTATGACTGCGGTTTAACGATGCAGTCCTCAATCCAAGCATCATAAGGGCCTGTTTTCTTGTCAATGAGCACTTCAAGAATTTTGGTTTTGCAGTCATCACCGGTAAGGCGGTTCATTGCAATATCCTTGATTTTCGGGTAAATGCTGTCACCTGTATTTGCGTAATATGTACCTGCGTCAAGGGTAGGCTCGTAGCCATTGTCATTTACAGAGGTTTCATCAAGAATGTTCTTTACTGTGCTTGTGTCCGGACTAAGCTCGACCGACATATCGTCAATGTCCTTGCCGATAAGATACCACTTTGGACTTTCGCCTGTGCCAAAGCTTGCGTCAATAAAATGTAAAAGGTAACTTCTTTTGAGTTTACCGATATCGGGTGTTGATACTGCCATAATAATTCCTCACTTTCAATTTTCAATCAATTTTCAATAGTGTATTGGGCGGTGATTTGCAATTGGTACTGCACACCGCCGTTGTTGTTTTCGTCAGGTATGCTGTAAAGCATTCCGTTTGAGCAAGTGAGTTTTTTAAGCTCACCGTATAAAATGTTGTCGCCGACTTCAACTTCTATGTCACCCTCTGCGTGCCGTTCAAGCCACATTTGCAGTTCAAGCAACATTCCGCTGTTTACAAGTCGGTCATAGTCGTTGAGCGACTGACAGGTTGCGTACAGGATAAAGGTGTGATTGCGTGTTTGATTGCCTAAAATATCTTCCTTTACAAGCGTGTCGCCTGTTGGGGAAAGTCCGAAATCCTGTACTTTGTTTGTTGAATAATCAATGTGCACAAGCTCGCCGATTTTCGGAAACTCCTGCACAACGGACCTTACAAGTTCGATTATATTCATTTTGCATTACTCCCAAGTCTTCTTGCCGCCGCTTGCAGAATATCCCTTTTGCGGTCGGCTTTCATTCGCTCAAACCACATTTTGCCCGCAAGCGGGTGCTTGTCCTTGCTGTACTGAATATCTCTGTCTGTCGGGTGTTTTTTCTTGCCTTTAGGACTTCGCCAACCGATTATAATGCCGTCACCGCTATAGCGTCCGAATACGATATGCTCAGTACCGTCTTTTTCTCGCACGATCGGATAGTTAGGGCCATACACCTTGCCATAGTAAAGATACCTTGCATAAGGTGTAACCTGTTTGATTTCTCCACTGCCTATAACGGTATGTATAGTTGCGGAGTTTTCGAGTACGCCGATTTTAAAAGGTGTGTACGGCTTCATCAGCTTAATGCAATCCTCGTCAACCTCTTTTTGAGCAAGTAACAGGTTATTATTCAGATTGCCTGCAAAGTTCTTGCTCCACTTGAGAGAAAGAGTGCCGCTAACATCTGTCGGCTGATTCACATTAAAAAGCATTTAATCACCTCGCAGATACTTTGATGTGCTGTAAATCCGCAGGGCCGTAAAGCAAACGGTCAATACTCATTACTGTGTGAATTTCGTATTTGTCACGCAAGGTTTTTAGGCTCTCTGATACGCTCCTGTCGCTTGAATTATCAAAGATGAAATTACACTCACCTTTTACAATAATGTCTTGAGAGGGGGACAGAGGGGATATATCAGCGTTTGGAAACAGACCGTTGCTCGGAAATAAAAAATCATTCGGAGCAAGAACAAGCGCATTTAACGGAATGTATATAGCTATTCCGTCAGCGTTCTGCATTCCGCTTTTAAGTACGTTAGCGGCTTTGCACTCCTGCCAATGGCAATGCGGAATAATAAGCCTGTCAAACCCTTTGCCGTTAAATCTGTAAAGGGTCATCATAGTATCCGTAAACATAATCAAACACCTCTGTACAAAAGGTCTGTGTCTGCAAGATACTTATATACTGCGGATTTAACACATCGTGTAAGTTGCTTTTTGCGAACCTCACAGCTTTCATACGAGCGTGACACATCTCCGACTTTTTCTGATGTTATGCCCTCACTGCCGCTCATATTATCGGCTTTATACATCAGCTCTGCGACCTCACAGCAACAAAGTTTCACAGGCTCGATTATATCCTTTGTATCGTCAATATTTGAGCCTGTGTAAGCATTAATAATAAGCGTTGCCTCTCTTGCATAGTAGGCAAAAGCGGAGGTAATGACCGCTTTTCTGCCACATAGATATACGGATTTATAATAGTTTTCGTCAGCGTAAACGGTCATACTTCACACTCCTTTAAGACTTAACCGCTGTGTGACAGTAAATACCAGCGGTCTTGTTTTCGTACACATCTGCAATGCCTACCATTCTGTAACCGAACTTGTAACCGTCCGAGTCCTGATTTACCGACGGTTCAATTACCTTAGTGTCAAGGTGCTTAGTAAACTGGATAAGGGCAGGCTTATGAATAATCATAAAGTTGATGTTTGAGGCGGCAGTGGCTTTCTGATAGCCGCCCTTGGTCTTGCCGCTTGATGTGCCGTCAAGCTGTTCAATCGCTGTATAAAAGCGTGTCTGCGGCACTGTGATAATCTTAGCAAATCTGCTGAGAACCTCTCTTGACTTTGTTGTGTCCAAATCCTGCACAAGTCCGTAAAGAGTTGGTGTAATGTAAAGGTAACGCTGCTCGTACGGAACTTCGTCCTCGTCCATCTGAGTAGTACCTTTGCGGAGTGCTTCAATTACCGCCGCACCTGTGGTAAGGTTTGCAGGTGTGGCAGAGGTAATACCTGCGTGACTTGCGTATGCGGCAAAGCGGAATGCGTCAAGCTCCGGCACAACCTTTGTGCGGATAAACTCGCCCGAAAGTCTGCCGAACGCAACGCCTGCGGTTTCTACATTGTCCATTGTATCAACAGTAAACATTCTGCCACGGTCGAAGTTACATTTAACCGTTTCGTTAGTAAGGGTAACATCGCCGCCAACATATCCGCTGTTACGGGAATAATTTGCAAGTCCGTCCATTGAAATCATTGGAATAATAAGTTCATTGGAGTTTGCGCCCGCTGTCGCAAGGTCGGACGCACCGTCAAGCTCGCTTGTAAGTGCCGACTGCTTATAAACCTCATCGAGCAAGGCTGTGTAAGTTTTAAAAAGTGCAATAGAATTTGCCATAAATTTTCACCTCATTAATTATTTTTCGTCTGTACTAAGTCCCATTGCCGCTCTCATACTTGCAAGAGGGTTTGACTTAATACCTGCGTTTCCTGTATTCTTTACAGGATTTTGGAACGGCTCATCAGAACCGAACATATAGCTGTTTTCGCTCTTAACGCTTTCAAGAGCCTTAGTAATATCGTCTGCCTGATTTTTTGATGTTTTAAGACTGTCAAGGTCAAGCAAAGCCTTGACCGCCGTTGCGTTTCTCGCACCGCTCTTTGAAATAGCGCCGTCAAGTACAGAGTTAAACTCCATATCGGCAATTTTTGTCTGATACTCGGTTTCTTTGTCTTTAAGGCTTGTGTTGAGTTTTGCGATCTCGCCTTTAAGATTTTCGACATCTACGCCCTCAAACTCTTTAAGTGCTGTCTGAGCTGTTTCAAGCTGTGATTTGTAATTATCTCTTGCGGTTGTGATTTTTTCAACCTCTGCAACAGTCTTGTAATTTGCAAGCACCGCCTTGTCAAAATCCGCTTTTTTCTCTTCGGGTACGGTAATGCCGATTTCAGAGAGAAGTGTGTGTATGTTCTTCATAATAAAAATCCTTTCTGCATAGCTTGTATTCCGCTTTGCCTGCGGTAGAAATTCAGCCGTATAAACCTACGGCATGGTAAAATAAAAGCACCTGTGCAGTCACAACACAAGTGCTTAATCAGCAATATTTTTATTTTTGGTATCCTGTACAGCAACCACAAAACCTCTGTCAATAAGGCTTTTCGCTCGGTCTTTGGTACATTCAAAGACTTCATTGACAGGTCTGTTGATAAGACCGTTCATTTTATCGTTAAACGACACAACTACTTTTACTTTCATTTTGTCACCGCCTTTCTGATTTTGGGTATTAAAAAAGCACTCAATCTGATTGATTAAGTGCTAATCTCTGTATTAAATTCACGCATAACAAAACCGCCCACAAGGAGCGGTTAGTCTTCTTCCAAGTAGTCAAATTCACTCGACATTGAGCGTTCTTTTTCTTCGTCTGTTAATGTAGAAAGAAATTCTTCCATACATTTTATTTGCAATTCAATAGGTCCGTCGATAATTGCGTTTCTTGATTTATTTTCTTCCACTCCAAATCACCCCAGCTTTTGATTTATTTAGCAAAGTTTTAACAAATCTATCTTTTTCCTCATCGGTTTCCTTAACCACTATCTTCTTATACAATCTATTACACTCAAGAGCAAATCTATTGTTGTCAAAATCATCGGTTTTAGTTAAATATTCAACTGTGCCGTTGTTTTTTACAATAGTAATTGTTCTAACATTTTTATTTGCAAATACATCCAAATCGTTCATAGAATAACTACTGTTTCTCGGATGATTATGTAAAATAGTTAAATTTTTTCCTTTTGTCTCCAAGTATGTGCCAAAGTCAATTTTTTCATCAGAACCTGTAAATGGTTTATAGTCAACCAATCCGTCGCGAAAAACAAATGCAACTTCTTTATTGTCATTTTGTTCTTTTGAAAATTTCAAAAGTTCCTTATGTTGTTTTTGAATTTCAACCCTTTGTTCTTCAGAATATCCGGCAATATCAACTTTCGGCACTCGCTCGATAGCTTTATCTGTTATTGGCGTAATAGGCTTTTTATTTTCCTCTTTTATTATACCACTACCGCCCGATTTTTCAACACCGAATTTACCTTTAAAGGTATGATTTTCTGTGTTTTTAATCGGCAAAGAAGTAGTTTTTATTCCGCCTATCGGTGAACTGGCTTTTTTAGGCTTTGTAATACCCTCAACGCTGCTGCCGCCAACCGTTACCCTGTCCCATTGTTGAGAAAGTCCGACGCTTTTTGAGAAGTTCACATATTCATCGGAAGTTTTTACATATCTTGCACGAGCGTTAATTATTGCTTGCTCGTCAGCCTCGCCCTCTTCAAGCAGTTTTATTTTCCGCCTTTGTGCCCGCATTGCGGTTTCAAGTCTGCGCTGCCTTTGGGTTGCCTCGTACTTTGTGTATGTCTTGCCATTGTATTCTACAGGCTTGTTTTCCTCTGCGTTCATCTTGTCGAGCTGTTCATCTGTGTATGTGCGTGGAGTTATGCCGGGAGTGAAAGGCAAATATGAGTGATAGCAGTTTGCGCCGCAAAGTCCTGTTACCGTGCCAAGTCCGCACACACTCTCAAGCTCTTCTTTGCTGTAAACTCTGCCTTGCCACACCTGATGGCTCGGCCTTGCTCCGCTGTGCCACGATACCTCAAAGTAATTTGTGCCGAGTTTTTCGGCGTTTTCCTCATTGATTTTGCCCACAACCTGATTCAGCCCTGTTGACACCGCACGCCTTGCCACAACGGTAACTCTGTTGCTGTGACCGCTTGCATAGTCAACCGTACGCAATCCGCTGTTTGTCATTTCGGTTACGGTTTTTTCGAGTACGGTATTATAATCACTCGCACCGCTTGCAATTTCCGTGACGGCTTTATCAAGTGTTTCTTGATAATAGTCTGCAACGGGAGTAAAGCCCAAACTGCCGTCAGGCTGTCGCTTTGCAAAGCCCATTGACTGTGTAATGTTTTTACATTCGTTTTGTGTCTGCTCTTGTACGGCCCTCACAAATTGCTGTAGTGGCTCGTTTTCTGAATATGGTATAAACTCCTTGCCTTGTTCAATAAAAGCGCTCTCCGCCTCGTTATATCCGCTTTCTATAACACCCGAAAAGATGTTTTTAATCTCACTATTGCTTAAATCAAGTGTATTTTGCACTATGCTTTTGATTGCTGATTTACTCTTACCGAGCTTGTAAAGTCTGCCGATTTTGTAAACGCTTGTCGGTGTAAGCTCTTGTGAAAGCACCAACATTCGCACAATGTCAGCCATTATGCTCATTTGCAGGCTGTCAAAAATCTGTTCGAGCGCTGTGGGGATTGCCTCCATAATCTCAGGCGTAAACATCAGTCAACAACCTCCGAGGACTGCGGCAGGTTCTTTTTTGCTGTCTTTTCGTCCTCTCCGTACCATTTCATACGATACTCATCAGGTCGCATAATTCCAAGACTCAAGTCCTGAATATCCTGTGTGCGTTCGGTCTGTTCATCTGTGAGAATACTGTCCTTAAAGTCACAAACGAATGTGTAACCGCTTGTTGTCAGCGAATTGTAAAAGGCGAGAGCATACACCAAATCGTCAAGACAATATTTAAGCTGTTTCTGAATTGCCGATACAGTGTTGTACTTTCGGTTCTTAGCCGATAATATCTCCGTAGCCGTCTTTGCGACAGTGTCGGGGTCGGATAGGTCGCCATATGCAAGACCGACCGAAAATTCAAGTCTGCGAAGATATGTATTTAGCCCGTCCGTAATATCAGATTGACGGATTGCAGGAGAAAAATCTTTGAACAATTCATTATCGCCAAGGTCAACATCTACAGCCTTGTAGAGTCTTTTGTTGAGTTTTTCCGTACCCTCTTTCTTGAAAGCTGCGGCATCAACATGTATTGCCCTTTCGCCGCTCTCAAATTCCCAATCAAGCCTGCCGAATTGTGTGTCTGTTTTACGAATAAGATTTATGTCATTTGCGTAGACAGAAACACCGCAAGAGGAGCCATCAATCGTGTTTTTAATCGGTGTGCGAAAATAACCGAAAGCAGGGCGGAGCATTGCGGGGTATGTAACAGCATTCGGCAGGCTTGCCCACTCGTCAACTGCCGCAAGCGGAATTTCTCTTCCAAGTTGCCCCTCACTTGCAGACACATATGCAGTGTTGGTAATTGTCAATCCCTTTTCGGTATCAAGGTTGTGATACTCAAGCCTTGTGTAATAGTTATCTCCGATTTTCTTAAATTCAGGAAAGATGACTTTTACAAGCCTATGCCTTGCGTCAAATTCAATCGGCACAAAGGCATTTGCGGAAATATACTGCACCTTGTCGCCGCCTAACGGTTTAATCACCATTGCGCCTGTTGCAAGTCCCGACTGCAATTCGGAGTTAAGGTCTTCCGTTGCGGTTTCAAAGATTTTCTGCAATTTATCATTGCTTACGCTTGCAGTCATTTCGTTAAGCGTGATGTTTGCAAACTCTCTTGTAATCGCCTGCTCAAGCCTTAAACTTATAACGCTGTCGGAAAGCCAAAAAGCCTGCCCCGCAAAGCATTTCTGCCACATTTCAATGCTTTGCATCATATCATCCGTAATCGCAAGTTTAACGCCCAAAGCCTGTTTAATATCCTTTAGAGGGAACATTCTCTGCCACACTCCTTTCAAAAAATTTATGAATTGCATTTCACACCGCCCTTATAAATCTTTTTATATCCCGTTCAAATGTGTATTCAAAACCGTCGAGGCTGTCGATGTCGGTTGAACCGTCGTCAAGTCTTTCGTCAACAAGTTTTTTATCATTCCATACAGCCTCGCACAATGCCGTTTTAAGCGTATCGCAGCCGTCAGTGTAAAAGAATCTGCCCGCGCCCATAAGTCGCAGCAGGCATTGAATACGGTCCTGTACGGGGTATTTGCGTGCGGGTCTGACTATGGTATTTGGGAAATGCTCTTCAAACGCTCGTTTAATGCCTCTGCCGAGCACGGTTTCGGCGTTATCCCAATACACAAAGTCAACAACACCGCACAAATCAAAAACAGACTGTGCAAAATTAATTGCCAGCCTGTCAATGTCGTTTCCGTCGTATTCACCGAAGTGCCGTTCGCTTTTCAACGCTATTAAATTATTGTAGCCTCTTGTCTTTGCCGTTGCCACAAATGCGTGACCCGATTTATTGCCGCCAAAGTCAATGCCGATTGTCACTTCTTCAAGTTCCGATTTCAAAAACTGCCTGTACGGTAAATCCGTGTTGATTTTATCGGTAATTCGGCAGTAAAAATTCTTTGGATTGTCGGCAAATCTGCGGTAAATCGCACCCTCTGCACGCACCCATTTCCCGAGTATAAGACGGTCATAGAAAATTGTACCCTCATATTCATTGCAAAGGTTCTTCACAAACTCCTCGGATAAGAATTTATTATCGAAAATCGTGTATTCCTGCAAATAAATATCTGCGTCACTGTCAATGAATTTCTTGAGCCAATGAGTTGGGTGTTCAGGGTTTAAACTGCCGTCAAAGCACGAATAAGGCTTGTCAAGTCGGGATTTAAGCATATTGAAAACATCTTCGTTCCACTTTGCAACCTCATCACCGTAAATATATTTTGCCGACGCACCCTGAATTTTAGCAACCTGACTGACCTTTTCCGCACCCAAACAATACACATCTTCACCGCACACTTTTGCAATGTTTCGGCTGTTAATCGTACCGACAACATCAGAGGTGTAACGCTCTCGCATAGGCTGTAAAACATTTCGCTCGATTGTTTCCTTTGACACTCCGATGATAAAGCACAAACCGTCTTTACCTATTCGCTCTCGAATACGCATAGGCACAATACAGGTGACATCAACAAAACTTTTGCCCGAACGCACCGCACCGCTTTTTATGTTCCAACGATGTGTAGCGTTTGCGATATATTCTTTTTGTTTAATCGTGTACGGCATTGTTTGTGCTCCTTTCTGCGTCATCTTTGATTTCTTTCAAAATGCTGTCGAGCTTGTCAAGAGCGGTCTTGTCGGTTTCCTCTTTTTGCTTATCCCGCCACTTGTCGGGGCGACGGTTTTTCAGCCAAAATATTTGTGCCGTTGTGTTGCCCCCAAGAGCAGAGGATAACAACGCATTTTCAACTTCATAGTCCACAACCTCTTTGCCCTTTTTTAGGGCAGCCAAAATAGCCGAATACTTATTTTTCCAATCTTTTAGCGTTGAGTATGAAACACCCATATTCTTAGCAATCTGCTCATCGGTCAAGCCGTCCCTTGCCCAACCCTCAAGCAGTAATAAATTTTCTTCTTTAAGCCATTTTTCATACTTTCCTTTTGCCACCGTCACCACCTCTCTTTATGTAAAAATAAGCAAAAGAAATGACAGCACATTTCTGTACTGTCATTTTTGATTGTAAGCTGTTGTGCTGTTCCTCCATGATAATTCACATTATAAGGCGGGTCGGTAATTAGCAAATCTGCTAAATTACCGCTCATCAGCAATTTTACATCTTCAATATTAGTGCTGTCACCGCACATTAGTCTGTGTTCACCAAGTTTGTATATATCTCCTGATTTTGTTCTTGGCACTTTTGGTACAGGTTCTTCGTAATCGTCTTCTTTTGCTTCTGACTGTTCTTCTGTTAAGTCTGATATTTGAAAATCATCAAGGTCAAATCCTAACAAATCCATATCAAAATCAAGACCTTCAAGTTCCTCAATTTCTATTTTGAGAAGCTGTTCATCCCATTCTGAAAGTTCTGCAAGCCTATTATCTGCTAATATATACGCTTTTTCTGTGCTTCTGTGAGATGTTCAACACGAATACAAGGTATTTTTTTAATACCTTCTTTTTGGGCTGCTAACACTCTGCCATGACCCGCAATTATTCCGTAATGGCTGTCGATAATTACGGGATTTATAAAACCAAACTCTCGCAAACTTGATTGAATAAGCTTAATTTGTTCTGAATTGTGTGTTCGAGCATTGTTTGCGTACGGAATAAGCTTATCAATGTCAACATAAATAAATGTATTTTCCTTCATTTCCGTTTCAATAACGGAAGGAGCTACATTATTGTTTTACCTCCATATTTTTTTGCAACAAAAAAGGTCCGGAGTGGCATCTCCAGACCTAAGAAATAAGACTATAGAATTTTACATTATCATTTTACTATATATAAAACGAAA
>OBVH01000374.1_pt1 | contig 25702 bp, 24 predicted proteins | sample 1495001 | NCBI WGS metagenome assembly OBVH01 (sample SAMEA2579959, study PRJEB22360) | human gut metagenome
AATATTCTGTTTTCGTAATTCTACACCATAACTGGATATGATTTTCATTCGCTTTCTCCTCCGGGTTTTAACGGGATTTTTCCTTCTGACCTTCTATGTAAGCAAGTATCTGTTCACGGCTTCGGTCACTAACCGTTACAGCACAATAAGACGGATTTCACAAATGTTCTCCCCACAACTCTTTCCTTGACGCCGGATAGGAAAAACCATTTTTATTAATTGTAAACATATCTTTCTCCATAAAAGTATTTTACCATATCCATAATAATATATCAAACATTTGTTCTGTTTTATATTAAAAAAATTGCGCGTCTAACTCATCACTAAAGTAACGAGAATGCGACGCGCAGTTTTCAATAGAAAATAATGCTCTTGCTGATTTCAGATCATTTCGGGCTGTTTCCAGACGATATAACACCAGATCCCGTCTAGTACCGATTTCCTGATTATGCTGCTCCATACAAAACTACCCCTTCTTTATGAATATTGGAATAAAATGGATAGTTCACAATCCACTTGTTAAAATGTGCTTCACTTTTTGCAATAGGCTTAATATCCGTGTCATGATCCATATTAAAGTCATAGGTCATGTACGAGAGCTGTTGTGCATATGCCTTTAATTCCAGATCTGACATATCTACCAGAATCATAATGTCCACATCAGAATCCGGACGGAAGTCACCCCTTGCATAAGAACCATAAAGAATTATCTGGCGTATATGGGAACCATAGATCTTCTTGATCTCTTCTACATACTGTTCGATTAACTCCTGCATCATCTTTGGCATATATCATCACCTCATTTTCTGCTGATCATTCTATACTCTACTTACTTCTTAATTTTATTATAACCAGTTTACCCTCGTTTCTCAATCAATATTTTCCATGTATCAATTTTACTACTTTCTTCGACGAATTTTGTTCACCGTTATAGTGAATCCATCTTGTCCATTTGTTTTTAATCTATCAGTTATTGTGCTTTATATGGTATTATTTCATCTTATTTATTCAATATATAGTATACGAATTAATATCAAGATACTAGGAGACAAAGTATTCCACTGCGTTTTCCGGGAAGAATTCCTTAAACTCACCATACAGCTGTGCTGCAAGTGTTTTATTGTGCGCTATGATCAAGGTTGGCTAAGCCCCATTAACAAGGCAAAGACCATCTGCATATGGATCCGTGTCTCCTTCGATGCTTCCAGCAACAGTTTTACCTGCTCCAAAGTATATGTTTTAGTCCCATCTACAATAATCGTATGATACTTTGACTTTTTTACTCCTTTTGACAGTTCCAAACCTTCACAGGGATTCGTCATAATCAACCTTTTCGATAATGCGTATCTCATAGAGGTATTCATAATTGTTCTTGCCCTTTTAGGAATAGCAGAATATTGTTTTACAGGTTCTTTATACATTTTCATCAGATGCCCTTGATTGAGCGCAAGCAGCCTCAGACCGCCAATTCTGGGAATAATATGTTTCTGAATACAGTCCCTATAATTATAATAGGTATTCGCCGTAAATGACATATCAGATGGAGACATTCTCCATCTGATATACTATCATACAGATACGATCATTTCAATATATGACTAAACCCCAACAGTTTAGCATCGTAATACCCAATTGCCACCTTTAAAAAGATAACTGTATCTTTTTTTCATAAATATTAATAATTCTTCCTATAAATAAGGCTGTCAGTATAGTTCCTATACCAATACCATAAAAATGGGTATGATTAATTAAACATAAAATAATAGTGGCAAACACAAGTGTAATATCAAAAGTATTTTTCACTATTGAAAAAGGAAAAGAGAAGACTTCTGAAATAGTTTTTACAATACCATCAGTTGGTGTTAAAATAAGATTTGTTTTCACGCTTAAAAATACGCCCATTGCAGTAATGAACATCGTCATAATAAAACAAATAACCCTTAAGTATAAACTTAACGATAATGTAGGAATTATAAAATCATATAAATCAGTCAACCAACCAAAAGCAAACGATAACGGAATTTCTAAAATAAAAGTAACTGTGATCTTTTTGGATAAAATACATTGAATAATAACAAATATTAAGTAACAGATAATAGAAGCTGTTCCTAAAGAAATGTTATAGATTTGTGATATTGAATACATCACAGAACTAAAAGCAGCAACTCCTAAATCAAAGCGAACATTTAATACAACAGCAAAAGCTATTAAATTCAAACCAAGAAAACATAAAAAATATTTTTTCATTATTATTATTACCTCATCATTTCTATGGTACTGTAAGCCACCAGAACCGGAGATTCTGCCTTGATGGCACACTTATAAAAAGCCCAAAGGTCTTGATTTCAAGGCTTTCAGGCTTAAGTTAACCCCAGCGGAGTCTGTTGTGTTTATCTTACTGGAATTTCACCTTCATCTATCAGTCTGTCTGGGGAAAATACAATACGGATTCTTCCGTCTGTCGCAACCTTGCAATCTCCGTCAAACGCATTCTTACCGCCATCCTCGATTTTCGCAGTTCCTGAAAGGATATTCTCACAGATGCGTATCGCTGTATTCATGATGCTATGATCCATGGAACCAACGAAAGGCATTCCCGCATATCCCACATGGCCATTAAAATTGCGGTCAAATTCACTTTCATAGGACTTGATTTTATCCAGAGCTCCCAATAGTGTATTAATACTGTCTCTGCAGAGCAGATTACCATTGCAGGCATCTCCAGAAAACAGGATTCGCTCTTTCCGATCAAGGAAACAACAGCCTCCCGATGTATGACCCGGTGTCTCAATTACCTCGATACTGCGTCCCCCCAGCTCAAACACCATCCCCTCCTTCAAAGGAAGACATTTTGGCATCTTTTGTATCCGCCGGATATCCGCAGGGCTACAGTCATACACATCGTAAGCTCCCATATTTCCCAAAAGTTCCACATAATCTGCGATGCTATCATAATTTATCGGTTTAAGACTATCCTCATCTTTTTCGTGAATATATACCTCTTCAAACTGAGCAGCTCCTCCGATATGATCCGGATGTCCATGTGTCAGCACTACATCATAGGGAAGCGGAGTCAGCCAGGAAATCAGCTTTTTCAGGTCTGTCATTCCGACACCCGTATCGATGAGTAATGCACGTTCCGTACCTTTTAACAAAAACATGGCTGTCATACCAGCCTCATTGATAACCCAGGTGTCTTTTGCAATCTCCGTCACCTGATATGTAGTCAGCTTTGCCATATGCATTCCATCCTTTCCGCATCAGTGCATAAATACATTTTCTGCATCCTCATCTAATGGTACAGTAAATGCCGGAGCATGTTTAACAAGAAGCTCCATCAGCCTGTGGTCATAATTATCTTTAACTTCGCAGATATTGTCAAAAATCATAATTGCCTCTTTACCTGGCTCACATACCGGCCACTGCGGAAGAGAAGGAACGGAAGGATTTCCGTATCTCGCAAAGTTTATCCAGGCACCACATATTCTCTCCTGCAGGCGGTCTGTTTCTCCCGGCACATTGCAGATAGGAATTCGGTCAATATTATGGAAAACAAACGGGATTTCAGAGCAATGCCATGCCAGTTTTCCTCCCTCATATGGGAATTCATAATTAAACATGTAGGAATATACGGGAGCTTCCTTATGTACTGACTTCTTCGCAATGAAATCTTTCGATGCATAACGGAAAATATAATCCAGCGACAGAACATCTACAAGGCGATTATTCGGATATGCTTTTTCGAATTCTGCTGCAATCTCTTCTGCATCCTCCTGAAAGCATTTTTCCAGAAGTTTCATCGTTTCCTCACGGGTCAGTTCATCCCTATTCTCCAGAACCGGCTTGAAATCAAATTCTCCAAAAACGCTACCCACTATCACCGGAATCTTTTTTGCTCCATCGGTAAATCCTACTCTGCGCGGATCACCGGCATACCATGAATTTGCTCTCGGCTCTCCTCCCACGTAGAGTCCTTTCTCCTGCAGCTTGGGTGACACCTTATTATATGCTTCCGCAAGGAAATAGTAAGGAATCGTTTCCAAATCCTCAACGGATTCCAACTTCAATTCCGTCAGAAGGGCCTCCACAATTGCGGTACCGTCATCCTCTGCCTCTTTTTTACCTTCTTCTATTACGCCGCTCTGGATAATCCCCTTATGGAATAAACCTTCTGCAGCCGGTGTATTCATCAGGGAATAAACTTTCATTCCACCACCGGACTGACCAAACAGGGTTACATTACCTGGATCTCCGCCAAAACCAGCAATATTGTCCTGAATCCAATGAAGGGCTGCGACCATATCTGCATTTCCCACATTAGCAGAATTGTAGTATTTTTCCCCATAAGCAGATAAATCAAGATATCCCAAAATATTCAGACGATGGTTCAATGACACGACAACCACATCTCCGTACTCACTCAGATGATCTCCTTCATACGCCACCTGTTCAATGGATGAGCCTGCAAAGAATCCACCTCCGTGCAACCATACCATAACCGGTTTTTTTGCTTCCGGATCCAGACTCTGTGTCCAAATATTCAGATACTGGCAATTCTCATCCATTGGCCAGTAACGATGTGGGATCATAACCTCCATCAACGGATGATCCTGCATCAGCATAGGGCACACATAACCATAGGCCAGAGCATTTTTAATACCTTTCCATGGTTTTACCTCTCTGGGCATTTGAAAGCGCTCAGCATCAGCATACTTGATGCCATGGAAAGTGTATGTAGAATTCATCTTAAATCCCCGTATCTTACCCGCCTTAGTCTGAACTACCGGTTCTGCCTTACTACAGTAAAAACAATCTCCCATTCTGTATTCCACCTTTCTTTAGTAATTTTATGTATATCTTATTTCATTACCATTTTGTCATTTTTTTGTTACCGTTTTATTACATCTCTATCTCCACATACAGTTTGCATATTGGTCTCTTCCTGTATTGCAGCCCGATACTGAGAGGGAGTCATATGATAATGCTTTTTAAACGCACGAAAAAAGTTTTCCGTATTTTCATATCCAATCTCTTTTCCGACTTCAGTCATCCTCTCATTTTCTAAACTTTTTCACCTCATTATACAATAATTATTGATACCCATCTACTATAATCCCATACATTTCAGAATGATCCGAAGATTATGGACTGCACATCTTTGCACATCTCCGAGACACAGACGAGGTTTCTTATCTAAATGTCCTTTGTACCCGATTGCTCTGCCATCATCTAAAATAAAAGCAACTTCCTCATTGGCCGGGCATATCTTTGGCACAAAACTTGCCGGATCATTGAAAAATGTTTTCATATCATTTGCCTGCATGTAGACTTTTTCCCCATCAACCAAAATCTCTCCATCCTTCATCTCGGCAGTATGTCCTTCACCCAGAGGTGCCATGACTGTATCCGGTCCTTCCGGATCAACCGTAAAGGAATTCCAGCTGGCTGCGAAAACCGGTGCAAATGGTACTTCCTGCACCATAATTACCTGCCCACGTTCATCAAACTCTGGCATAACTGTTCTCACAGCCTGAAGAATATTCATGGCCCTTCCTTTTCCTCCCGGCATAATCAAATCATTTCCGGCATGCATGGATTTCCAGGGTGTACTGCTGCCTCCGTTCCAATCAGTCATGATCAGACCTTCAAATCCCCATTCTCCGCGGGCAAGATCCGTACATAAGTCATAACTATCTGCTGTAGGAACACCGTTGATCAGATTGTAGGAACTCATGATAGACAACGGCTGAGATTCCTGAATAGCAATTTTATAGGGTTCCAGATAAATCTCCCTCAGTGCCCGCTGACCAATCACAGAATCCACAGCATTCCGATTCGTCTCCTGATTATTAGCTGCATAATGCTTAATGCATCCACCTCCTCCTGGCAGGCTCTGAAGACCGCGTACCATTGCTGACGCCATCTTTCCAGATATGAGAGGATCTTCAGAAAAATATTCAAAATTTCGTCCGCACATAGGATCACGCTGAATATTCATTCCTGGTCCCAGAAGCAAATCAATCCGCATTGCCTGCATATCTGCTGCCATTCCGCATCCTACCTGTTCCAAAATTTCCGGATCAAAAGACTGAGCAAGAAGCGTACCCACCGGCCATGCCGTACAGTAATGGTATACCTGCCTCTTTTCCCCCGATTCCAGATCGGTTGCCTCAAACTGCTGTGTGATACGCACACCGCCCGGACCGTCTGCCAATACAATAGAAGAAACACCATAACTTTCCAGTGCGTGTGTTGTTTCCCCTGCCGCTCCAGGTACAGATTCCGAACTGGCTCCAATCACAGGATTGTTCTCATCCTGCACACCCCAGCCTGTACCACAGCAAAGATCCGCCAATTGTGCAGCATCAAGCTGTGCGGCAAATTCTTCCATTGACACTCTGCCCGAAGCCACATCATTCAGCTTCCATTCTTTCTTTTCCACATACTGTACTGTTTCGTAAGGCATAACCGGCTGATAGCTGGTATCTGTCGCATATGTAACCACCTTTTCATCGCTATAGGCTGAACGCGAATCCAGCGTTTCCGGTATCTGCACAGCCAGAAGAACCGGTACATCCTTCCATATAGTTTCATCCTTTCGGTCAGTTAACCCCTTCTTTTCCTCCAAAGTTTCCGTTAACGGAAGCTCCACCAATACCTGTTCTGTCAAAGCAGTTTGTTCCAGCCGAATCTTGCACACCGGTTTTGTATCTCTGGAAGAAGTACCGATACGCACTCCATAATCTCCTTTTGACAGAATATAACCTCCTGCATTTTCACTATAAGATGCAAGATTACGCAGCGGTATGCGGATTTTGATATCTTCCTTTTCGCCCGGTGCCAGTAACATCGTTTTTTGGAAACCTTTCAGCTCCTGTTCCGGCATATCCATCTCCGATACCGGTGCAGAAACATATACCTGCACAACTTCACGTCCGGCAAACGCTCCTGTATTTTCTACTGTTACGCCAAGAACCAGTGTATCCTCATCCAGCGATGCCTCCAGATTTCCCAATGCAAATGTCGTATAGGAGATTCCATAACCAAAAGGATAACCCGGCTCAACATTAAATGTATCAAAGTAACGATAACCTACATAAATTCCTTCCGTATATACTGCCTTATTAAAATCCTGAAGGAAATTGCCTGCCGTAGGATAATCTTCATATTTTTTTGCCCAGGTTGCGGTCAGCTTTCCTGACGGTGTTGCCTTACCTGTGAGAATATCGGTAACGGCGGCTCCTCCCTCCTGTCCTGCCTGCCCCATGAGAAGAATAGCATCCGCACAAGCCGCCTCCAGATCCTGCACCGATATGGAGCCCGGAACATTCAGCACCAGTATCAATGAAGAAAAAGCTGACCGCAGCTTTTTAAGATTATCCATCTCCACTGCAGAAAGCCTGTAATCTCCAATTTCATACTTTTTATCCCCAATGGATACTTCTTTTTTCATGAAACGATCATTTCCCTCACCGGAATTTCTCGAAATGACACAAATAGCAGTTTCTGTTTCTTTTGCATATTCTTCCAGTTTTTCTGTTGTCAGCGGTTCCTCCGGAAACGCAAAAACACTCATGACCTGGTCCTTCATCTCTCTTTTGGCCAGATCATAGCATCTGGCCCACGCCATCTGCTGTTCCCGGTTCACAATCTCAAAACCTTCTGTTTCCATAGCATTCAGAATATTAATATGATAACGCAGAGACTGATCCACATCCTGATCACCACCGCCGGAAAGACCGCCGTTAAAAGGATCTCCCGATCCCGTTCCGCCGCGGATTGTTCTGGCAGCTCCGTTTCCAAACAAGGCAATCTTTCCCCTGCCCTTTAACGGAAGAACCCCATTTATGTTTTTTAAAAGTACCATTCCCTGCGTCGCCGCCTCTCTCGATATTGCAGCACCGCTGATCTCACGTTCGGACATCGGCGGATATATCGTATTACTTTTCATATTTTTTCCCTGCCTTTCATTTAAGACTCACTAAAAAACTATTGTATCCGAAGATATGTAATCTTTGCATCCCCCCGCATACGTACACTCAATGTAAATGTCTTATCAGATATCCTTTGAAGAGGAATCCGCACATCGGAATAAATTGGTTTCCAACTTGCCACTTTATTACCATCGATCCAAACCTCAATCTGTGTACCCTACTCGCTTTTCAGATGAAGATAAAGTGAATCTGTATCTCCTTCTATGCGGCAGTCACGGTATTCCATAGACAGTGATGAATCCCAAAAAGGAGTCGTTTTATCACTCTTCATACTCTTCTATTCCCCTCTTATCCATTTATGAAAAGAACCTGACTCCTTACAAATCAGGTCCCTTTATCAGTTTCCATATTTTTGTTTATGAAATTTTTTCTGCCAGGAAATCTGTCATCATCTGTTCTGTTTCTTCCAATCCATTAGCCTCATAATCCGCAATCAGCTTATCCCAGTTTGCATCAAAATTATCTACACTTTCTGTTACGCACTTAACCAGTCCCGGCCATGCAATCTCATTCAGAATTTCCACATTGCTCGTAATCTCCTGCGGTGTCGCATATGCCCAAAGTGGGGAATACGGCGGTGTTTCGAATTCATCTGGCTGCGGGAAGATATCGGTCAGCATCTCTACATTCCATGCTTCACACGCTGCCTTCTGCTCCTCGTTATACTCTGCAATTACAGATTCTCTCGTAACAGGTGTGTAAGGATTACCATTTTCATCCACTGCACCGTCTCCATAAATCGGAAATCCCACATAATTGCCAATACCAGTATTTTTTCCGTAATCCGGATCAGAACTTGCTTTTGCAATCTCTTCTTCCGTACGATATCTCATTCCATTCTCATCTACAAAATAGTTTTCTCCTTCAACACCCCATTTGTAAAGTACTGCACCCTCATCGGAGCAGAGATAATCAAGGAATTTAATTGCACGAACCGGATCCTCACAGTCCTTTGTGATTGCCAGTCCGTATCCAACCTGAAGACCCTGATACATCAGTGTGGGTGGCTTCAGTAATCGCCTGAGCAACAGGATTTTCCCAGTTACCATTTTTTCCGTCTGCATTGTAGTACTTGAAAGTTATAGGTGACAAATCATCCTTACTGTCCCCAGTACTGCTCTCGCTGTTTTCATTCTTGCCGCTTTCGCTCTTACTGCTTTCCGTATCCTTGGAGCCACATCCTGCCACTGTTCCAACGCAGAGTGCTGCTACCATAAGCAGAGCTAAAATTTTCTTCATTTTCACACTATTCCTCCCTATATTCTTAGAAAGTCCTACTATAAGGCCAAACATTTGAGATTTTACAATACCTCTATTATTTGTCTCTCATTGCAATAACTCTCCAAGATTATTTTAGATTTTCACGCGCGTTTTTACTTATCTGAAAGATATCATGGATAGTATATTGGAAGATATAGGAAAATTAACCTTTAAATTTAGAAATATTGACTAATCATTTTTGTAAAAAAAGGTACACCCGTGCGAACCTTAAAAATTTCATATAAAACAACAAATTTATGTCAGGAAATGGTATAATGATCTCAGATTATTTGTGAGGTGATCCTATGTCTTTTGCTAAGAATGTTTTATCTTTTCAGACCTTCTCTCGGGATATCTCTCTTCGAGCAGCTTTTGAAGTTCTTTTGTCATGGCATCATACTCTTTGCGGTTGACCGCAATTTTATTCTGGATTTTTTCGATTCGCTTATCCAGTGATTCGATTCGTTTTTTCTCTGCGTTGGTTAAATTCTTTTCCTTGATCATCATGATTTCTCCTCTGCGGATGACGTGATAAACGCCAGGATATCATCATACGAGCGATGGCTGGATTCTAATGCTTTTAGAAGTTCATCTCTCTGATATGCTTTTCGGATATCGTATAACTTTTTCAGTTCATCCACCGCTTTTTCATGGGCTTCTCTTGTTCTTGCTACTTTTGCTTCAGCCTGTTCGATCTTAAATTCCAATGTCTGCTCACTGTTTCTACGTATTCTTGCCATTTTTTCTTCTCCTTTAGTCCTTGTCCGTCCTATCTTGCAGTGTCTTTCCGATTTCTTTTGCCTGATTCCGTACACTTCGGATCACGCCATTATCCCTTACAGAATAATGGATTGCATCGATGTAGAGAATAGGATAGACCTCGTCCAGTGGCCGGTTCTGACAGTCTTCAATCCGTGGCAGAATCTTATCCGTCACATCAGGAATTTGAACGCAAAGCAAAAAAATTCCCCCGCACCAGCTACTTCCGGTACAGGGGATTTGTCATACTTTATTTTGTTTTCTTCTTTAAAAATCCAATCGATGTCTTACAGATCAGTTTATCGAAAATCATAAACATTGCCGGCAGAATCAGGATAACAACGACCATACTGATGATCGCGCCCCGCGCAAGCAGGGTACAGATGGAACCGATCATCTCAACCTGAGAGTAGCAGGCTACACCGAAGGTTGCGGCAAAGAAACTCAGGCCACTGCTGATAATGGACGGCATACTGGTCTTATGCGCAATACTGATAGCTTCTTTTTTGTCTTTTCCATTCTGGCGCTCTTTCTGATAACGGGTTGTCATCAAGATCGCGTAGTCCACGGTTGCACCGAGCTGAATCGCTCCGATTACGATGCTGGCCACGAATGGAAGGCTGGTTCCCTGATAATACGGGATTGCCATATTCAGCATAATTGCAAACTCGATGACTGCTACCAGAATAATCGGCAGAGAAATCGATTTGAAGATCAGCAGAATGATGATAAAGATTGCACCAATGGAAAGCACGTTTACGTTGACAAGGTCAGCATCGGTAACATCCTGCAGGTCTTTCATCAACGGTGCTTCACCGATGACCATTCCATCTTTATCGTAGGATTTTACGATTTTGTCAATCGCTTTGACCTGTTCGTTTACTTCATCTGTTGCGGACTCATATTCAGAGCTCACAAATGCAAGCTCATACTCATCGCTCTGCAGCATGCTTCGGAGATTTTCCGGGATCATGGATTCCGGAATCGTCGGTCCAAGCAGGGAACTCATGCTGATGGTCGATTTGACACCTTTTACCTTGCCGATCTCATCCATCATTTTCTTTTTCTGTTTGGAGTCCATATCGCGGTCCATCATGACGATGTGCATGTTGCTTACGTCAAACTGCGCTTTTACCTCATCATTTGCCACGTTGCAGTCCAGGGTAGATGGAAGGGAACGTGCGATGTTGTAATAAATCTGGGTATGATTGTTTCCGTAGATCGACGGGAACAGCAGAACCAGGAAGATCACAACCCATACTTTATAATGTTTGGTGATAAAGGCGGACGGTTTATCCAGGCTTTTTACCAGCGGTTTGTGTCTCGTTTTCTCAATTGCCTTGTCAAATACCAGAACCATGGCCGGCAGGACGGTGACACAGCAGACAACGCCGATCAAAACACCTTTTGCCATAACGATACCAAGGTCGCGGCCAAGGGCAAAGGTCATAACACACAGTGCCAGGAAACCGGCTACGGTGGTAACGGAGCTTCCGGCTACGGATTTGAACGTGTTGGCGATTGCATGGCCCATCGCACGCTCTTTGTCATCCGGGAAACGCTTTTTATTCTCCTCGAAGCTGTTCAGCAGGAAGATGGAGTAGTCCATCGTAACACCAAGCTGCAGCACGGCGGTCAGCGCTTTTGTGATGTAGGAAGTCTCACCAAGGAACACGTTGCTTCCCAGGTTGTAAAGGATTGCAAGTCCGATACTTAACAGGAACAGGATCGGAACAACGAAGGAAGTCGATGTCAGCTCGATGACAACGAGGCTCAAAACTGCGGCGATGACAACGTAAACCGGCAGCTCTTTTAATGCTACGTTTTTGATATCGGTAACAACACCGGTCATACCGCCGATGAAGCACTGCTCGTTCGCAATTTTACGAAGATCCTCGATTGCCTCCATGGAGTCATCGGAAGAAGTCGTATTGTCGAACAGAACGAGCATCATGGTTGCATCCCCATTGTAGAATGCTTTCCGGAGTTTTTCCGGGATCATCTCAACCGGCACGCTGATGTCTGCCACATCGTCATACCATAAAACTTCTTTTACGTGGTTTACCTGCTCGAATTTTTCTTCGAGTTTCTGTACGTCCTTCATTTCCATGTTTTCCACGACAACCATGGAGAACGCACCCATGCCGTATTCATCTACCAGAATGTCCTGTCCTTTTACAGTTTCCAGATGCTCCGGCAGATAGCTGAGCAGATCATAGTTTACTTTCGTTGCTGCCATTCCGATGACTGACGGAATAATCAGCAGAAATCCAATGATCAGCATCAGAATCCTGTGCTTGGCAATCCATTTGCCAACTTTAACCATTTTCATTCATCTCCTCTGATTCATTTTTAACTTGTTTTTCTAGTACCACATCTTACAACTTAAATGACTATTAGTCAATATTTGAAATGGCAAAAAATGAATTTTGGTCATTTTTTGTTTACTTTTACAAAAAATAACGGAAATCGGAAATGGGAATCGTTGATTTTTCTGCGCATCAAAAAAGAGTGCCTGGCTCCTTCGTCCTGACACTCTTTTTATGTATTTTTTTATTTCACTTCAACCAGCTCAATCTCAAAATTCAGCTCTTTTCCAGCCATCTCATGGTTGGCATCAAACGTGATATTGGTCTCGTCTTTTGCGGTAACTTTTACCGGGAACGGCTGGCCGTACTGGTTCTGCAGATAAACCTGCTGTCCGACCTCTACTTCCTCTGCTCCCGGAAGCTGTGCGATCGCAACGGTGAAAATTGCGTTCGGATCCGGCATTCCGTAAGCCTCCTCCGGCATCAAATGGATGTTGACTTTTTCGCCGACTTCCATCTCTGCAACGGCTGCATCGAAGCCGCGGATCATCTGGCCCACACCGCAGATGAACTCGAGCGGTTCGCCGCGGTCGTAGGAAGAATCAAACTGGGTTCCATCGTTGAAGGTTCCTCTGTAGTGGGTACGGCAGGTTTTTCCGACATTCTTACCTTCCATAACCGGAGTCGGTGCACCGCATCCGCCGCCGCAGGTTCCGCAGGAACCGCCGCAGGAGCTCTCCTCTTCCTCATGGCTTCCGCAGTGGCCGCCGCAGGAATGGCCTTCCTCGTGATCGTGGTGATCGCAGGTTGCACCCGCAGATGTGAGCGTTCCGTTTAAGTAAGCTTCCACCGCTGCATCCACATCTCCCTCCGCTCCGGAGCAGAGCTCTACGCCTGCCTCAGCAAGAGCAGCCTGTGCACCGCCGCCGATGCCGCCGCAGATCAGAACATCCACTCCCTGCTCGGAAAGAAGGCCTGCCAGTGCGCCGTGGCCGGTTCCGTTGGATCCGATCACTTCACTGGAAACCACCTGATTGTCTTCTACTTCGTAAACCTTAAAATTCTCTGTTTTTCCAAAATGCTGGAAAATATTCCCGTTATCGTATGTAACTGCAATTTTCATCTAACTAAATCCTCCGTAGTTTTTTCTTACGCCTCTTTTTCCTGCATAAAGGCTTCAATCTGGTCTGGATCACGCATCAGATTCTCGGAAAGAACCTCGCATCCGTCCTCTGTAATCAGGATATCATCCTCGATCCGGATTCCGATCTCCCACTCATCAATATAAAGACCCGGCTCATCGGTGATGATGGCGCCTGGACGCAGCTTGTCGTTCCATGCCGCGGTCACATCGTGTACATCAATGCCGAGGTGATGGGAAACGCCGTGCATGTAATAGGTTCCGACATCCTCTTTCTTCTCGATCAGGCCAAGTTTCACACAGCCCTCGCCGAGAACATCCTTTGCGATATCGTCGAGCTCTTTTAATGTCATACCCGGTTTTGCTGCTTTTGCAACGGCGCGGTTTGCTGCCAGAACAACGTCGTAAACCTGTCTCTGACGGTCCGTATATTTTCCGTTGACTGGATACGTTCTGGTGATATCTGCGCAGTAGCCCTGGAATTTTGCTCCGAGGTCCATCAGAAGCAGGGTCTCATCCTCGCACACGTCACGGTTGGTGTCGTAGTGCAGCATCGTTCCGTTTGCACCGCTTCCTGCGATCGTCGGGAATGCGGTTCCGTCTGCTCCCTCGTGGAAAATCTTGTACTCGAAATCAGCCTGTGCCTGATACTCGGTGCAGCCCGGTTTCAGGTTTTTCATTACAAATTTCAGCGCATCATCCGTGATTTTGATTGCCTGGCGGACAAGTGCGATCTCATCCGCATCCTTCTGCATACGCAGTGCCGCGATGACAGGCGCAATGTCTTTGATCGGTCTGCCCGGGAATTTCTTTGCAAACTCCTCTGCCTTTACCATGTTGTAGTCCGGCAGATCCTCGAACTGATAGCGGTAGCAGTCGAAATACAGTGTTCCGATGTCCTCGCGTGCCATCAGACGGTTTACCATACCCTCAAAGGAATCCAGGAAACGAACGTCGTCGATTCCGGTAATCTCCTGTGCCTCGGATACGGTTACTTTTCTTCCAAACCATCTCTCCTGGCTCGGATCCGCTTTCTCGATAAACAGAATGGATTTCTCCTCTTTTGCGGTCTTTTTCATCATCAGGATCATGTGATCTCTGCGAAGGCCGGTCAGATAGAAAAAGTTGCGGTTTGCTTCAAACGGCAGATATTCGTCTGCGCTGACATGCAGCTCGATTCCAGAAAACAAAAGCAGTGCGGAATCCTGGTCCATTTTATCAAAAACCTGTTTTCTTCTTTCTGTAAAGTTCATCTGTCTTTCCTCACTTTCTTTTAGAGCCTGCCAAGATCTGTTTTCGGCTCCTCTACTAAGATAACACGTTCGTGCTTTTTTTCCTACCTTTTTCCTGCTTTTCTGTGAAAATTCTTATTTTATTCCGCACTTTCCAGTCCTTTGACAACTTCCAGCGCTTTTTCGAGCTGCACATCGCCCGTCGCGTCATCCGGCAGCTCCACCTCGACATCCGGCGTAATGCCGACCTTGTGGATGTCGTTTCCGAGCGGCGTGTAATAATGGGCAATCGTCAGTTTCACCACGCTGCCGTCCGAGAGCTGGAATGTATTCTGGACAATGCCTTTTCCGAATGTCGTCGTTCCGACAATCGTTCCGATGCCGTAATCTTTGACTGCTCCCGTGAAGATTTCTGCCGCACTTGCCGTATTTTCATTGACCAGCACGACGAGTGGAATCGAGATCGGGGTATCGCCGTCGCAGGTATACTCTTCCCGTTTTCCATTTTTATCCTCGGTATACACGATGAGTCCCTCCGGCAGGATCTGGCGCAGGGTGTCACAGACTGCCGTCACGAGGCCGCCCGGATTGCCGCGCAGATCGATGATCAGGCGCTCCATGCCCTGATCCTGCAGTGACTGGTATACTTTCTGGAACTGCTCGGAGGTAAGCCCTGTAAACTCGCTGATGGCCAGATAGCCGATCTTGTCGTCCAGCATTTTACCGTCTGCCACAATCGCCGCAAGCTTCTCTTTTTTGACTTCCGTTTCAATCAGATCCGCCTCGCCTTCCCGCTCGATGGAAAGCGTCACGGTGTCGTTCTCGCTGTTTTTCAGAAGACCGACCGCATCGTTGAGGTTTAAGCCTTCGAGTGTCTGCCCGTCAATCTTCACAATACGGTCATCCGCCTGAATACCGGCCTTCGCCGCCGGGGTATCGTCCTGTACGCCGGTGACCTGCAGCTTATCGCCGTCCAGCGTCACCGTAACACCGATGCCCTGATAGTAACCCTCCTGCGCTGTCTTGATCGCTTCGTATTCCTCTTTCGTGTAATACGTAGAATACTTGTCGCCGAGGCCGCTGATCATCCCTTTATACATCGCATTCGACAGCTCTGTGTCATCCACATCGCCCGCGTAAAGCTGGCTGATCATCGCTTTGATCGCCGCCGTCTTCCGCCACGACCAGAAGCCGCCGGGGTGGTCCGCACTGCTTCCCGGCCAAAGAAACGTTGTTCCGACAAGCACGATCATTACAAGCGCCAGCATGGAAATCATGCCCGCAAAGTAGCTCTTCCGCATCTCATTTTTTCGGTTTTTCTTTCTGTTTCTGCGCTTTTTCGGTTTTTCCTGCTCTGCCGCTTTTACGCCCTCTTTTTCTTCCTTCATCAGTTCTTCCAAAATATGCCTCCCAATCGAAAGATCCCGGAATCTTTTGACGGATTCCGGGACTTATTTTTACTTTATTATATTGTCTAATCCTATCAGACTTTCAAGTGTTTTCGAATCGTAAAGATACTGCCGACAAGTCCGATTCCCATACCGAGAATGAGTCCGACCGGAAGCAGAATCCGGAATACGGCCGATACCGGCATGAATGCCATAAAGTTCGACAGTACGCTGAACTCCGTCATAACGTAGCTGATGACTCTGTTGTATACAACGTACAGCAGCCCCAGCGGAATCGCTGCTCCGACAAGACCGATCAGGATACCCTCGATCAGGAACGGAGCCCTTACAAACAGGTTCGTCGCACCGATCAGCTTCATGATACCGATCTCCTCTTTCCGGACCGAAATACCGATCGTGACGGTATTGCTGATCAGGAAAACAGATACGGCAAGAAGAATCAGGATGATCGCGATGGAAACGTAGCCAATGACACGGTTCATCGTCGTCAACGTTGTTGTTGCACCCTCGGCCTGTTTAACCTCACGGACACCGTCCAGCGAGCGGATATACTCAGCCAGTGCATCCTGCGTCTCTACCTGGTATACGTAAACCTCGTAGTGAGCAGAAGTTGCGAGCGGGTTGTCGTTTGGCTTAAAGCCGTCCTTGTATTCCTCTTTTCCTTCGAAATACTGTTTTGCAAAGTTTTCCCACGTCTCATCCGCGGAAACATACTTACATTCCTTGACCACATCGGTCTTGGCCTTGATCTCCGTTCCGATCTCATCGATCGTCGCCTGATCCACATCTTCGTTGAAGAAGACGGTCATAGATACGTCTGTCTCGGCATTTTTTACGATGTAGTTAAAGTTGATGACAACCGCAAAGAAGATACCGAACAGAAAGATACAGGCTCCCATGGTTGCGATGGATGCCAGCGAGAACATCTTGTTTCTCCAGATGTTTTTGACACCCTGTTTGATGCTGTAGCCCAGTGTACTAAACCTCATGGTACTCGCCCTCCTTCTCATCGCTGACTACCACGCCTTTTCGCATGGTAATAACGCGTTTTTTCATGGAGTTGACGATCTCACGGTTGTGGGTTACCACAAGAACGGTCGTTCCTCTGTTGTTGATTTCCTCCAGGAGCTTCATAATCTCCATGGAGTTTCCCGGGTCCAGGTTTCCGGTCGGCTCGTCCGCCAGAAGAATGTCAGGCCGGTTGACAATGGCTCTTGCCACGGCAACTCGCTGCTGCTCTCCTCCGGAAAGCTCCTTCGGGAAAGATTTGTACTTCTCTGCCAGTCCGACCAGCGTCAGGACTTCCGGCACGCGCTTTTTGATGACGCGGTTCGGTTTCTCGATGACACGCTGTGCGAATGCTACGTTTTCATAGACATTCCGGTCTTTTAAAAGGCGGAAATCCTGGAATACGACGCCGACACCGCGGCGGTATTTCGGCACTCTCCAGCGTTTCATTTTATTTAAGATCTGTCCGTTTACCTTAATGGTACCGGATGTGGGCTCGAGTTCTTTCAAAAGGAGCTTGATCAGCGTCGATTTTCCAGAACCGCTGTTTCCCACGATAAAGACGAATTCCCCCTTCTCGATGTGTAAGGATACGTTGTTGACGGCCGGCTGGCCTTTCGCGTAACTCTTACTTACACTATCCAATGTTATCATGCAATTCCTCCTTCAAGGGTTCTCGCTTAATAATCGAGCGTTTCCATGTATTTCATGTACTGCACAACCATAAGCGCAATCTTGAATGTGATCGCATCTTCAAAAACTCTAAGATCGAGTCCCGTGCTCTTCTGCAGCTTATCCAGCCGATAGACAAGGGTATTTCGGTGTATATAAAGCTGTCTCGAGGTTTCCGAGACATTCAGAGAATTTTCAAAGAATTTATTGATCGTTGTCAGTGTCTCTTCATCAAAGTCATCCGGCGATTTGTTGCCAAAAATCTCTTTGATGAACATTTTGCACAGTGGGATCGGAAGCTGGTAAATCAGACGGCCGATACCCAGTGAGCTGTATGCATAGATATCATTCTCAGCGGAGAAGATTTTTCCGACGTCCATCGCCATTCTGGCTTCTTTGTAGGAACGCGATACTTCTTTGATCTCCTTGACAATGGTACCGTAAGCAACGTGGGTTTTCCCCTCCTCATCTCTTCCTGCTGCTTCCAGAATGGTGGCTGCCACTTTGTTCATCTGGGCATAATCCTCACCTGGAGCAAGTTCTTTTACGATGATGATGTTTTTCTCATCAACTGCAGTTATAAAGTCACCGGATTTGGTACCGAGCAGACTCTTGACGCTCTCGAGCGCCCCGCTGTTTTTATCCGGATTTGTCTCAAGAATAAATACAAGGCGGCGTGCTTCCACTTCAATATGTAACTTCTTCGCCCTGTTGTAGATGTCGACCAGCAGCAGGTTGTCGAGCAGCAGATTCTTGATAAAGTTGTCTTTATCGAAGCGCTCCTTGTAGGCGGTAAGGAGGCCCTGAATCTGGAAGGTAACCATTTTCCCGATCAGGTGAATGTCATCGTTTCCGCCTTTTACAACCAGAATGTACTCCAGCTGGTGTTCATCGTATACTTTAAAAAACTGATAGTTTTTCATGGTCTGGGAATCTGCCTGAGACTGCGCAAACGTTACAATATCATTCTGGCTGATCTCAACCTCCGGAAACGTCGTTACCAGAACCTTTCCTTCTACATCAGTCACGCAGAGTTCGACACGCGAAATATTTTTGATTCCCTCAATGGTACTCTGTAAAATCTGATTTGAAATCATATTTTCTTCCCTCTTTCATCCTATAGTTTGTCTCCGGCTGCACCCGCTTTCATTGCCAGGCATATCCACACCCCTATGGTTCTGCGCCTGATGCAAAGTACCTCACAGATATACTTATTTTAATACAAAATAGACAAAAAAGGAAGAGAAAACACAACATTTATACCACAAAATACGTAAAAAGGTCAGGAGAAATCCGTCTGGAAGCCCTCTCCTAAGACCTCTCTTGCATCCGACACAACGACAAACGCGTCCGGATCGATCGTTCCTACGATCTGTTTGAGCTGCGGGATCTGTTTTTTGCCCACAACACAGAATACCATCATACGCTCTTCGCCCGTGTACATTCCCTTGATGTGGATGCCGGACGCGCCGCGGTCGAGTTCTTTCATGAGCTCATCGGCTACCTGCTCCGGATGCGCGGTAATGATAAACGCGGATTTCGCATAATTCATACCTTCCATCAGGGCATCCGTCATTTTCGTCGTCACGTAGATTGCCACGATCGCATAGAGCGAAGCGTGGATACCGAAGACAAAAATACCGGCGATGACGATGATTCCATCAAGCACCTGCATAACCTGTGCAACGGAATAGTGGCGCAGCTTTCTCTGGATCAGAGCCGCCATCATATCCGTTCCGCCCGTCGTTCCGTTTCCGATAAAGACAAGGCCGATGCCGGCTCCCATCAGAACGCCGCCAAAAAGTGCGGAGAGCATCCTGTCATCCGGCACCAGCTGCAGAACCGGGAGAACGGCAAACCAGAACGTGTTCATCAGGGTTCCAAAAATGGTTTTCACAAGAAAATCACGGCTCATGCGGATTCCAAAAAGAAAGAGCGGAATGTTCAGCACAAGGTTCGTCACCCAGAGCGGAACTCCTTTTCCGAACAGCATCTGGCTCAGTTGTTTGATGACGATTGCAAGACCGGAAAATCCTCCGGTAACAAGCCCCGCCGGGTCGTAAATCGAGCTGGTCGCAACCGCCATGACCGCGGTTCCCAGCGTAATCAGCAGATAATCTCTCCACTGCTGTTTGTTCCGTATCCAGTTCATGAACTTCAACCGTCCTTTTCGCTGTTATATTTTGTTACCATCCACTTGAACGTATTCTTCTTTAGCAGAGTTCCCCACCAGCTCGTTTTTATACCGGCCTCGTTCTGCAGTGTTGAGTGTTCGCCAAGGCTCAGCCAGATTTTCGCGCTGATTTTGCTGCTGTTTTCCAGAACGAAACGATCCTGCCGCGTTCCCGCAAGGCCGCTCACAATCACGTCCGTCGTCTGGCTGTTGATCTCGTTGACCAGGCTGTCAAACGCGGATTCCTCCAGCGTCTCGACGACAGCACCGCCTCCGATCTCAATGCCGGGATACGTTTCTGTCAGATATTTCTGCAGTGTCTGCAGTTCTTCCCCAGTGTCGCCCAGTACGAAAATCCGGCTTTTTTTCTGAATCAGTCCCCAGAAAAAGCGTGCGATGAACTCGTTCGTCTCCACTTCCTCATATGACGGCGTCTCCGGGTCGATTCCTGCTGCCTCCAGCACTTCGGTTTCCCCGATGACCGTCAGATCCAGATCCTCGATATACTGCTTCCACGTCGTTTCCTTGCTCGCCTGCATCAGCATCTGCATCGTCACAATCCCGATGGTGTTCAGCTTATCATTCGAGAGGTATTCCTCCACAATCTCCATTGCCGCATCGACGCGGTAATGTTTCAGCTTCACACCTAAAATTTCCAGTTCTGCATTCATTGTTCTGTATACTTCTGTTTTCCTTCGAAATCCAGAAGCGTTTCCTCCATGTTTTCCTGCCGTTTCTTCCGGCAGCGCTGTCCGCCCTTTTCTTCTGGCAACAGCTAATCCCCATTATACTAAAAAAAGAGGCTGTTGTCAAAAACAGCCTCTTTTTCTGCCCTGTTTTCACAGAATTTTTACAATTTAGCGGATCGTCTGCGGATTGTTTCAACTCACAGTCGGTATTTTCACGGAGTCTGACATGTCGAAAATAGTTCGACTGTGACTTGCCTCATGTCAGTGGAGGATACCGATTTCTCTCCGCCCGCCACTGCCGTTGTGTTTCTTTTAACAATTCATCCCACCGCTTTAGAAGTGGGAGACTTCTTGTCTACTAGGATTAAACCTCAAACATCAGATCGCCGTAGGACGGCATCGGCCACATCTCTTTGTCTACGATCATCTCCAGTTTGTCAACCGGTGCACGGAGTGCCTCCATAGCCGGAGCAACTTTCTCGTAGTAGTATTTTGCTTTTGCTTCGCCGTCTTCCATCTCGCATCCTGCATTCTCGATTGCGATCAGCTCGTCGAGTGCTTTCTGGGTTTCCTCAAGCAGTGCACTTGTCTCGTTCAGCAGATTCTTCTGTACACCAACTGCTGTAACACCTGCTGCGGTGATGGTGTTGATAGATCCAGCCAGGGAAGTCGCATATTTGATGACTGCCGGGATGATCTGTTTGCTTGCCATGTCGATCATGGTCTTTGCTTCGATGTTGATGGTCTTTGCATAGTTCTCGAATTTAACTTCTGCACGGGATACCAGCTCTGCCTCGGTGAATACTTTGAAATCGCCGAACAGTTTGATTGCGGTATCAGTGGTCAGTGCCGGGATTGCGTACACCATGGATTTGATGTTCGGAAGTCCTCTTCTCTCTGCCTCAGCTAACCACTCATCTGCATATCCGTCGCCATTGAAGATGATTCTCTGATGCTCACTTAAGTTCTTCTTGATCAGATCATGGACAGCGTCCTCGAAGTTTTCAGCGCCTTCCAGTACATCGCATGCATCGCGGAATGCTTCTGCAACGATGGTGTTCAGTACGATGTTCGGAGCTGCAACGGAGTCACGGGAACCAACCATACGGAACTCGAATTTGTTTCCGGTGAAGGCGAACGGTGAGGTTCTGTTACGGTCGGTAGCGTCTTTCTTGAGATCCGGAAGTGTCTTAACACCAGTCTCCAGAACGCCCTCTTTTTTGCTCTTGGTTGCATTTCCGGTGCTGATCAGCTGCTCAACAACGTCCTCCAGCTGCTCGCCAAGGAATACGGAAATGATGGCCGGCGGTGCCTCGTTGGCTCCCAGTCTGTGATCGTTTCCTGGATCGGCTGCGGACTCACGGAGCAGATCTGCGTGAACATCAACAGCTTTCAGGACGCAGCTTAACACAAGCAGGAACTGAATGTTCTCGTGCGGTGTTTTGCCCGGCTCAAGAAGGTTGATGCCGTCATCTGTGGTGATGGACCAGTTGTTATGTTTTCCGGAACCGTTGACACCTGCGAACGGTTTCTCATGCAGCAGACATTTCAGTCCGTGCTGGCATGCAACTCTCTTTAAGGTCTGCATTACGAGCTGGTTGTTGTCGACTGCTACGTTTGCCTCGGAATAGATGGAAGCCAGCTCATGCTGTGCCGGTGCAACCTCATTGTGCTGTGTCTTTGCGGTAACGCCCATCTTCCACAGCTCAATGTTGACCTCCTTCATAAAGGAAGCAATTCTCTGACGGATGGTTCCGAAATAGTGATCGTCCATCTCCTGTCCTTTTGGAGGCATTGCGCCGAACAGGGTACGGCCGGTGTAGATCAGGTCTTTTCTCTGCAGGAATTTCTCTGCATCTACCAGGAAGTATTCCTGCTCCGGTCCTACGGAAGGAGTTACTTTCTTGGAAGTGGTGTTTCCGAACAGTTTTAACAGACGCAGGGACTGTACATTCAGAGCTTCCATGGAACGAAGAAGCGGTGTTTTCTGGTCAAGCGCCTCTCCTGTGTAGGAGCAGAATGCTGTCGGAATGCAGAGGGTTGCGCCTGCTGCGTCCTGACGAACGAAAGCCGGTGAGGTGCAGTCCCATGCTGTATATCCTCTTGCCTCAAAGGTAGCACGCAGTCCACCGGACGGGAAAGAAGATGCATCCGGCTCGCCTTTGATCAGCTCTTTACCGGAGAAGCTCATCAGTACTTTGCCGTTCGGCATCGGTGCTGTGATAAAAGAATCGTGCTTTTCTGCAGTTGTACCAGTCAGCGGCTGGAACCAGTGTGTATAGTGTGTTGCTCCTTTTTCAATTGCCCATTCTTTCATCTCATGTGCAATCGTATCTGCAGTAGCAAGATCCAGCTCACCGCCTTCTTCGATGATCTTTTTCAGCTTCTTGTAAACATTTTTTGGAAGACGTTCCTGCATTACAGTGTCATTGAATACATTTTCGCCAAAGATTTTGGCCGGATTTACATATTCTCCCATTTTCTTTCTTCCTTTCCATTTGTGAATTTTGCGATGTGACCTTCCCGCCGGATTCTAAAAAGATCCTAATACAAGAAAAAGGAGTTCTCAAAAAGGTAGCTAAAAAAGCTATATTTTTTGTAGAACGCCCTTGTTTTACATTCGCATATGGATTTGATTTCCAACTGATACTAAAATAACTCAAAAACTTAAAAAACGCAAGTGCTTTTTTGAACTCAGTCCCTTTTTCGTATTATTTTACAAAACTTTCCTAATTCAGGCGAAAAAATTAGCGGATTCGATGAAAGCTTTCGCGGCAGTCGTCAAGGTCTCGTGCAAGCACAGACTTTGACTCGTTGCTCGCGAAAAAAAATACTGTGCGGACCCTGAGGAGGAAGTCCCCCAGGAATCCTGCACAGCATTTTCGTGCTTAAACTCAGGCTTTGTTTGCAGAACCGAACAGTTCGATTTTTTCTCTTACAGTAGCTTTGATAGCTTCTGCGCCAGGAGCAAGCAGTTTACGAGGATCGAATCCTTTACCCTGCTGATCTTTTCCCTCTTCGATGTATTTACGTGTAGCTGCTGCGAATGCAAGCTGGCACTCTGTATTTACATTGATTTTGGAAACGCCAAGGTCAATGGCTTTCTTGATCATGTCATCCGGGATACCTGTACCACCGTGAAGAACGAGCGGCATAGTTCCTGTCAGCTCCTGTACAGCTGCCAGAGTCTCAAAGCTCAGTCCCTGCCAGTTAGCCGGGTATACACCGTGGATATTGCCGATACCTGCTGCAAGCATATCTACACCGAGGTCTGCAATCATCTTGCACTCGTTCGGATCAGCGCATTCGCCCATACCTACAACACCATCTTCTTCTCCACCGATAGAACCAACTTCTGCTTCCAGAGACATTCCTTTCTCTTTGCAAACAGCTACCAGTTCTTTTGTTTTTGCAACGTTCTCTTCGATCGGATAATGAGATCCGTCAAACATGATGGATGAGAAACCTGCTTCGATGCATTTGTAACATCCTTCGTAGGTTCCGTGGTCCAGATGCAGAGCAACCGGAACAGTGATGTTCAGTTCTTCGATCATAGCTTTTACCATAGCAGCTACAGTTTTGAAACCTGTCATGTATTTTCCTGCACCCTCAGATACACCAAGGATAACCGGAGAATTCATCTCCTGTGCGGTAAGAAGGATGGATTTTGTCCACTCCAGGTTGTTGATGTTAAACTGACCAACTGCATAGTGGCCAGCTTTTGCTTTGTCCAACATTTCTTTTGCTGATACTAACATAGCTCAAATGACCTCCTGTGTCTGTAATTGTGCCGTGTACCGTTTTCAGGCTTACGGCATACTTGTTACTTTCATAACTGGTTTTATTATACAACATCTTTCTGCAAATGCCAAATGATTTTCGTAGCGAAATCCATTTTTTTGCACTTTTTTGTGAAAAACTTATCAAAAAGCCGTGCCTACTTATTGTTCAGAACCAGTTCCATGGCATGTTTGCGCGCTTCGATGCAGACATAGCCGTGATCTCCGCCGTATTCGCCGTCCAGAGTCCAGGAAATCTCCTGGTTGGACTCGATGATGATGCGGTCGGTCTTGAACGAATCGATGAGGTCTGTGTGATCCTCCTGCATCAGCAGGGACGCAATGATCTCATTCAGTTCCAGCGGGTTTTTCGGGCGTTTGATCAGGGTTACCTCGAAGAGTCCGTCATCCAGGCGTACATCCTGTCCCGGCAGGTTTTTGAAGCCGCCGACGGACTTGGCATTCGTCACCATACCGTAGATATACTCTCCCTCAAAGGTTTCCCCGTTTGCCTCGACTTTAATCCAGTACGTCGGCACATTCCAGATCCGTTTGGATCCCTCCAGCAGGTATGCCAGATGGCCGAGAATGTTTTTCATGTGCTGATCTGTCTCATAGGAAACATCCGTGAAAAGGCCGAATGCAGCGATGTAGACAAAGCTGTCGTTGTTGAACGCTCCCACATCACAGGAATACAGGTTTCCCTCGATGATATCCTTTGCCGCCTGTACCATATCTTTCGAAATAGAAAGACTGTTTGCAAAGTCATTGGTGCTTCCGGCCGGAATATAACCGATCGGAACGCGCTGATCCACTTCCATCAGACCGCTGACAACTTCATCCAGTGTTCCGTCGCCCCCGCTGCAGACAACGAGATCCACCTGCGGCGCAAGCTCCTTTGTCTTTTCGAAACCATCTCCGACTGCCTGCGTCGGGTGGACAATGACTTCATATCCGCCTTTTACAAAAACATCGATAATTTCAAACAGTTTACTTTTAATCTGTGCTTTTCCGGAAAACGGATTAAAAATAAACAACATTTTTTTCTTGCTCTCCATGCAAATGCTCTCCTTTGTATCCCATTTTAGCTGTTCTGTATTCTGTATTGTACCTTATTCGCAAAGCAGATGCAACCCCGTACATTGCCACAATTTCGCAATTGTGTCATATAAAATATGATATACAACAAAACAGGAGCCACCTACTAAGTGAACCGCTCCCCGTCAAGTAGACAATTGAAAAAATATAAATTTTTCCTGCCAGTAGAAATTTATCTG
>OBVH01000382.1_pt1 | contig 25428 bp, 21 predicted proteins | sample 1495001 | NCBI WGS metagenome assembly OBVH01 (sample SAMEA2579959, study PRJEB22360) | human gut metagenome
AGGCGACTCGGCGTATACGATGCCTGGCATAGCGAAAAAAGTGAAAATAAGCAGTAGTGTCGTTGGTTTCATGGATTCAACCTTTTACAAATGTGTATCGAATGAAGCATAAGTGTAGTTTGCTTTCATCGCTCTCATCATGCTGTACGAAACGCGCTTGCGTGGTCAGTAAGAAGTGCCAGACTTTATATTCCACTTTTATTCCTTTTTATTCTTATCGATAGCGTTTCGTTTTTACCGCTATAGTCAGGTAATCATTAATAAAAGGATAAAAAAATGAAACTGACAACACATCATCTACGGACAGGGGCCGCATTATTGCTGGCCGGAATTCTGCTGGCAGGTTGCGACCAGAGTAGCAGCGATGCAAAACACATTAAAGTTGGCGTTATAAATGGCGCAGAACAAGATGTCGCGGAAGTCGCTAAAAAGGTGGCAAAAGAGAAATATGGCCTCGATGTTGAACTGGTAGGATTTAGCGGTTCGTTGCTACCGAACGATGCGACAAATCATGGCGAGCTTGATGCGAACGTCTTCCAGCATCGCCCCTTTCTTGAACAAGATAATCAGGCGCATGGTTATAAACTGGTAGCGGTGGGAAATACGTTTGTCTTCCCCATGGCGGGTTATTCCAAAAAAATCAAAACTGTGGCGCAAATAAAAGAAGGCGCGACAGTGGCGATCCCCAACGACCCGACCAACCTTGGTCGCGCGCTTTTACTGTTGCAAAAAGAGAAGCTAATTACTCTGAAAGAGGGAAAAGGGTTACTACCTACCGCGCTGGATATAACCGAGAATCCTCGTCATTTGCAGATTATGGAACTCGAGGGGGCGCAGCTCCCGCGCGTACTGGATGATCCCAAAGTTGATGTGGCGATTATCAGCACCACTTACATTCAGCAGACCAGGCTTTCTCCGGTGCACGACAGCGTATTTATTGAAGATAAAAATTCGCCGTATGTGAATATTCTGGTGGCACGGGAAGATAATAAGAATGCAGAAAACGTGAAGGAATTTCTGCAATCTTATCAATCGCCCGAAGTCGCTAAAGCGGCAGAAACCATTTTTAACGGTGGCGCGGTGCCTGGCTGGTAATTCTCACTCATCCCGCGCCGGACGATTTATTTTTCTGGCGCGGCGACGGGAATCCATTGAAATCAAAATCACTGATGACAGAATCAGAAGCGTTCCCAGCCAGTCCGGTAATGTGAATGTGATCCCCAGCAACAGCAAAGAGAGCAGCGCGCTACTTAATGGTTCTGCACAGCTCAAAATGCTGGCTTTTGGCCCGCCAATTAATTGTGCTCCTTTCAGGTACAGACTAAATGTCAGGGACGTACCAATGACCACCAAATAAAAAAACGCCAGAATCAAACTGCCGTTAACGACAAAGTTTGTCCCTTGTCTGGCATAAAAAGGCAACAGAATCAGACCGCCGATCAGCATACTCCAGCCGACGACCGGTAACGTGCCATAGCGGGCAATCAGCGTTGAGGGATAGGTGGTATAGAATGCCGCAGCAAATGCCGAGGCAATGCCCCAGAATAACGCGGCCGGAGAGATCGATAATGACGTCGGATTACCGTGTGTCACCAATAAAAAAGTCCCGATCAGCGATGTCAAAATAGCGCAGAAAACCAGAATGCCCGGGCGCGATTTACGCACCAGTGAGAACCAGGCGACGATAATCGTCGGTGAGAGGAATTGCAGCACCGTTGCCGTGGCTGCGTTCGATTTTTCGATGGTTAGCAAAAAAGTGAGCTGTACGGTTAGCGCGCCAACCACGGAAAAAATCAGCAGACTAATGGCATCTTTGTGATTGTTAATAATAGAAAAGATTTTATCGCCATGAACAAATGACAGCGTCAGTAGAATCAAACCGGCGAATATCAAACGCGTCATAGTCAAAAACTGCGACGACATCTGGCTTTGCTCCATGATGTATTGCGCGCAGACCCCTGAACTTCCCCACAACACGGCGGCAATCAGAACGTTCAGCATCCCCTTTCTGGTGGAACCCATTTTTCCCTCTGCATACTGTTTTGTCGTTTATGTATGCAGGCATGATAGCAAAAATGGCGAGGATGGCTCTGTTTGCGCCACGCCGATTTTTCTTAGCTCAGACTGGTGAGCTAAATATCTTTAATAAACAGCAGGCAAATCATCGCAATACCCAACATCCCTATCGCCAGCCAGAACAACGCGTGGTAGCTCCAGATTTCAACCATAATTCCGTCAACAGAGCCGGCGATAATCCAGCCGACGCGTGAAGTATTTGCATATAACGTTGTCGCAGAGCCTATTTTTTCAGGCATCAGGTCCTGAAAATAAAGCATGCCGATACCACAGAGAATACCAAGGAAGATGGCATTAAGAATTTGCAATTCCAGCTCAACTGCCGGAGTCGTCGCCATGAGTACGCTGGCGTAAAAACACATTCCACTCACGATAGCAATGAGCATTAATAGCCGCTTGCCAATACGTTTCATGTAATAGCCTGCGATTAACATCATCGGAATTTCCAGACCGGCAGCAATACCAATCATTTCTCCAGCCAGTTTATCGGTTAGATGCAGTTCATCAATAATAAATAGCGGCATATTTATCATGTAGAGATTATTCGCCGCCCACATCATTGAACAGACCACAAAAAGTAGCCGCGTATCCCGCTTCCTGTGGGTGGAGGGTAAAATTTCTACGGGTTGGGTAACGACAGGAATATTTCTTTGTATTGATGGCAAAAACAACCAGACTATCAGTCCGCAAACAACAAATGCGATGGCAGCGGTGAGATACATCACTTTAAAACTAAATCCCATTGCCAGTTCATAAGCGAGCGGTGGCCCGATAACCCAGGCAAGCGAGATCTGAGCACGTAAAAATGTACTGAACATTACCGTCTCACGGCCTGTTCTGTCGGCGTGTTCACGGGCGAGGGCGAACATTTGCGGGTTTGCGGTGGAAGCAAAACTACTCAGAAGTACGCCCGTTGAGAGCAGAATGAAGTAGTTGCGATTCCACGCAAAAAGCGTGCAGGCCAGCACTCCAAATAAGCAACATAGCAGAATTAGTAATTTACGGTCGCCTTGTTTATCGGAGTGCCTTGCCAGAAATTGACTGACCAGAATTCCCATAATAGCGCTACCGGTGAAGAAAAAACCTACCATTATAGGACGGGCTTTTAGTTCATCTGCGAGGAATATACTTAGGGTGGGAGTCTGGAGAGCGCCCGCAATACCCGTCAGAAAGGCGACAAGTAAAAATGCCGCGGCAGTGAGATCAAGTATTTTTGATGGAGTGGTAGCCGTTTTTTGCATTCTTCTGAATCACCGGGCGACAAAATATAACTGAGTTACAAATAAGTACCAGTCGAATGAGTATTGTATTAAGAATTTTTGAGTATCGCTGATACAACCAGAAAGCAATGCTAGCGCAATATTATAGGGCCAGCAATTGAGATTATTAGCAAAAGCATGTTAAGAATTAATCACCGAATTTATATATTAATTATAGTAAGGCAATGAGCTATTTTTGATAGTAAAAATAAAACAAGTTGATTTGATATATTAAATGAAAAAATTAATCTTGATGACAGTCTGATTATTGGTGAAGTTTACAGGTCAGTTTTTTTCGCCAGCTGTTAAAGGAATAGAATAGTCGTATAAAAAAGGGTGTTATGGAGCGTGTAAAACAATATCTTCACCTTAATGGCGATACAGTTGGCTGAGAGTCAGCAGGGGGCAAATCACCTGCAATTAAACACGGCGCATGCTGGTGCGAATATCGCGGATGCGTTCGAGGACAGAAGAACCGACAGGCGGATTCTTCAGTCGCTCATCGTCCATCATAAAACCTTTGATCAGGTATTCCTGAAGCCGATTGAATATTGAGCAGTAGAAAATCTCTGGATTGACAGTATTACAAGGGGTTGGAGAACGTATGAAGAGGCATTTTGGCGGAAGATCACAGGAGTCGAACCTGCCCGGGACCGCTGGCGGCCCCAACTGGATTTGAAGTCCAGCCGCCTCACCGGAGACGACGATCTTCCGCGCCTCGATTGCTACATGGAGGCGGGGCGCATTATAGCTACTTCCTTGAGTTTCTACATCCCCCAGATCAGTTTTTTCCGCCTAATACACGCAGCGTATTATCACGAAAGCATTATAATTCATATAAAATCCATATTTTACAATGATATATGAGCGGAATTAACGCTACCACGATCACATAAAACAAGAATCATAAATTAATAACCAGATATCGGAATATTCGCTCTCACAGGGATGGTTTACAAAATGCGTTATCGGTCTCAGCACCCCTATAGCATCAAGGAAAAGCAGATGAAGAGTGAAGTGTTGTCCGTTAAAGAGAAAATTGGTTATGGCATGGGAGACGCCGCCAGCCACATTATTTTCGATAACGTAATGTTATATATGATGTTCTTTTATACCGATATTTTTGGCATTCCTGCCGGATTTGTCGGAACCATGTTTTTGGTCGCTCGTGCACTGGATGCGATTTCCGATCCTTGCATGGGGTTGTTGGCCGATCGAACGCGCTCTCGCTGGGGTAAATTTCGTCCGTGGGTACTGTTTGGCGCACTGCCATTTGGGATCGTCTGTGTACTGGCCTATAGCACGCCAGATCTCAGTATGAACGGAAAAATGATTTATGCAGCAATTACTTACACCCTACTTACCTTACTTTATACCATCGTTAATATCCCTTACTGCGCATTGGGTGGTGTAATCACCAATGACCCGACTCAGCGTATCTCGCTGCAATCCTGGCGTTTTGTGCTGGCGACCGCGGGAGGCATGCTCTCTACTGTGCTGATGATGCCGCTGGTTAATTTAATTGGTGGTGATAATAAACCACTCGGTTTCCAGGGCGGTATCGCGGTCCTTTCTGTGGTGGCATTTATGATGCTGGCATTTTGTTTCTTCACCACTAAAGAACGCGTTGAAGCACCACCTACAACGACGTCTATGCGGGAAGATTTACGTGATATCTGGCAAAACGACCAGTGGCGGATTGTCGGTTTACTAACCATTTTCAATATCCTGGCGGTGTGCGTACGCGGTGGAGCGATGATGTATTACGTCACATGGATTTTGGGTACGCCGGAAGTGTTTGTCGCTTTTCTCACCACTTATTGCGTGGGTAACCTGATTGGTTCCGCTCTGGCAAAACCGCTGACCGACTGGAAATGTAAAGTCACTATCTTCTGGTGGACGAACGCCCTGCTGGCAGTGATTAGCCTCGCGATGTTCTTTGTTCCTATGCAGGCCAGCATCACCATGTTTGTCTTCATCTTCGTGATTGGTGTGTTGCATCAACTGGTGACACCTATCCAGTGGGTAATGATGTCCGATACCGTCGACTACGGCGAGTGGTGCAATGGTAAACGCCTGACCGGGATCAGTTTTGCTGGCACGCTGTTTGTGCTCAAACTGGGGTTGGCCTTCGGCGGCGCTCTTATCGGCTGGATGCTGGCTTATGGCGGATATGATGCGGCAGAAAAAGCGCAGAACAGCGCCACGATTAGCATCATTATTGCGCTATTCACGATTGTTCCAGCGATCTGTTATTTGCTGAGCGCGATTATCGCTAAACGCTACTACTCACTCACGACGCACAATCTGAAAACCGTTATGGAACAGCTGGCCCAGGGCAAACGCCGTTGCCAGCAACAATTCACCTCTCAAGAAGTGCAGAATTAAGGAAAGGCAATGAAAATTAGCGATGGAAACTGGTTGATTCAACCTGGCCTCAATTTGATTCACCCGCTTCAGGTGTTCGAGGTTGAACAGCAGGGTAATGAAATGGTGGTCTATGCTGCCCCCCGTGATGTGCGTGAACGTACCTGGCAGCTTGATACGCCTTTATTTACGCTGCGCTTTTTCTCCCCACAGGAAGGTATTGTCGGTGTACGGATTGAGCATTTTCAGGGGGCGCTGAATAACGGTCCTCATTACCCGCTCAATATTTTGCAGGACGTGAAGGTCACAATCGAAAACACAGAACGTTACGCTGAGTTTAAAAGTGGCAACTTAAGTGCGCGAGTCAGCAAAGGTGAGTTCTGGTCACTGGATTTTCTGCGTAACGGCGAACGTATTACCGGTAGTCAGGTGAAAAATAATGGCTACGTGCAGGACACGAATAATCAGCGAAATTATATGTTTGAGCGGCTGGATCTTGGCGTTGGCGAAACAGTTTACGGTCTGGGAGAGCGCTTTACTGCCCTGGTGCGCAATGGCCAGACGGTAGAGACCTGGAACCGGGACGGCGGCACAAGTACTGAACAGGCGTATAAAAATATCCCGTTCTATATGACTAACCGTGGCTATGGGGTACTGGTCAATCATCCTCAATGCGTCTCTTTTGAAGTGGGATCGGAGAAAGTCTCCAAAGTGCAGTTCAGCGTTGAGAGTGAATATCTCGAATACTTTGTTATCGACGGCCCGACGCCGAAAGCGGTACTTGATCGTTATACCCGCTTTACTGGTCGTCCGGCGCTGCCGCCCGCGTGGTCCTTCGGCCTGTGGCTAACCACTTCATTTACCACCAACTACGACGAAGCGACGGTAAACAGCTTTATCGATGGTATGGCGGGACGCAATCTGCCACTGCATGTTTTTCACTTTGACTGTTTCTGGATGAAAGCCTTCCAGTGGTGCGATTTTGAGTGGGACCCGCTGACTTTCCCGGACCCGGAAGGGATGATCCGCCGCCTGAAAGCGAAAGGGCTAAAAATCTGCGTCTGGATTAACCCCTATATCGGGCAAAAATCCCCTGTCTTTAAAGAGTTGCAAGAGAAAGGCTATTTACTCAAACGCCCGGACGGTTCGTTATGGCAGTGGGATAAATGGCAGCCAGGTCTGGCGATTTATGACTTTACCAATCCGGATGCCTGCAAATGGTACGCCGACAAACTGAAAGGTCTGGTCGCGATGGGCGTTGATTGCTTTAAGACCGACTTTGGCGAACGTATTCCAACCGATGTTCAGTGGTTTGACGGTTCCGATCCGCAGAAAATGCATAACCATTATGCGTACATCTACAACGAACTGGTGTGGAAAGTGCTCAAGGAAACCGTTGGCGAGGAAGAAGCCGTCTTGTTTGCTCGCTCGGCCTCCGTTGGTGCGCAGAAATTCCCGGTACACTGGGGTGGTGACTGTTACGCTAACTACGAATCAATGGCGGAAAGCCTGCGCGGTGGTTTGTCTATTGGCCTTTCAGGTTTTGGTTTCTGGAGCCACGATATCGGCGGCTTTGAGAATACCGCTCCGGCGCACGTTTACAAACGCTGGTGCGCGTTTGGTTTGCTCTCCAGCCATAGCCGTTTACATGGCAGCAAATCTTATCGTGTGCCGTGGGCCTATGATGATGAGTCCTGTGATGTGGTGCGCTTCTTCACGCAACTGAAATGCCGCATGATGCCGTATCTGTATCGTGAAGCTGCTCGTGCGAACGCGCGGGGTACGCCGATGATGCGGGCCATGATGATGGAGTTCCCGGACGATCCGGCTTGTGATTACCTTGACCGTCAATACATGTTAGGCGACAACGTGATGGTTGCTCCGGTGTTCACTGAAGCGGGCGATGTGCAGTTCTACTTGCCGGAAGGTCGCTGGACACATCTGTGGCACAACGATGAACTCGATGGTAGTCGCTGGCATAAACAGCAGCACAGCTTCCTGAGTCTGCCCGTTTATGTGCGTGATAACACCCTACTGGCGCTGGGCAACAACGAGCAACGTCCCGATTACGCGTGGCACGAAGGCACGGCATTCCATCTCTTTAATCTGCAAGACGGGCATGAAGCTCTTTGTGAAGTGCCCGCTGCTGACGGTTCGGTGATCTTTACTCTAAAAGCAACACGTACTGGTAACACGATTACTGTGACTGGTGCGGGCGAGGCGAAGAACTGGACACTGTGCTTGCGCAATGTTGTGAAAGTAAATGGTCTGCAAGGCGGTTCGCAGGCTGAAAGTGAGCAGGGGCTGGTGGTGACGCCTCAAGGGAATGCGCTGACAATTACGTTGTAATCTATTGACGGAATGCCGGGTACGTCTGAGTCGTACCCGGCGAGATTGATTTTTACTGCACCGGCTCCGTCGACGTAACTTCACCACTGGAAACGACGCCCGCATTCATGGTTTGAGTCACTTGCTGCTTTGCGGCGTTCACGGCATGGAGTTGCCCGCTAACCGTAGGTTTCAGCGGGATATTGGCCTGAATATCGCCGCTGGCGGTAAGCTGAATATTGCCGTCGCCAGTCAACGGTAATTCAGGCCATCCCCACTGTTGCAAAATATTCACCGGCACACCGCGTCCATTCAGGCTGATATGGGTCTGACGTTGTGGCGTTTGTGAAACACTGGCGGTGGCTTCCAGAATGCCTTTTTCAGTAAATGCACTCAGTTCGCTGATATTCACCGTGCTGCTGTTGGCGGTCAGCGCCAGCGATGGGCGACGAACATCAACACGATTGAATGTCGCGGCGGCGGCATTCAGATTCGCCGAACCACTCCAGACGCCCCATTTATGATCGGTAACCAGCGTCAGGTTGGCACCGTAACCATCGAGCGCGGTGAGCTGCCACGGGAAGTCAGGGTCGATATCAATGATCAGATTGCGGCTGGCGCTAAATCTCTTCAGTTGCAGGCTGTTTAACCAACCCGGTGTCGTTTCCATCCACAACTGTTGCCAGTTTTTTGGCAAGGTATATTCCAGTCCGGCAATTGCCGCATCATCAAGGATCAACGTTTTCCCGTTGCGCAGCCAGTTCCCGGACGTTCTGACCATGCCCCCTTCCCAGCGGCTGGTGAACTGGCGCAGCGCTACGCCCTGCGGGGAAAATTCCGCGTTTATAATCGGGTCAAATAAATGCAGCGAACCATAAATGAACTCGCTAGCGTTCATCGACAGTTTGCCTTCCTGTGTCTGCCAGTCATCTTTACTGAAGGTCATGTTGCGCAAGCTGAGATCGAGGTCGGTCACCGCCCAGTCCGGACCTTGCAGGCGAGCGTCGATGACTTCCAGGCGACCAATCTGCAACGACGGGACAGAGAGTAATGGCGCAAAGAAGTCGGTTAGCGATTTTTCGCTTTGTAGACGGATATCCGCCATGCGCAGATTTTCCACTTGCCAGCTGCCGTCGGCGTTACGCTGCGCGTTTCCGGTTAATGTCCCGCGGGCGATGTCGGCACCCAGGTTAGTCAGCGTAACGCGATCGTTATCAATACTGCCTTCAATCAGTACATTGGTGGCAGGAACATCATTGAGCGAAAGCGATCCGGCACTAAACTGAATCTGCGCCTTCGTACCCAGCACTTTACCGGCTTCTGGTGACCACGGAACCACGCCGCCATTTACCCGCTGCGCGCTCAGTTTCCATTCGCTATTCGGGCTATTAAACGCCATATCACGCAGTTGCAGACGATCGGCTTTGAACGGTAGCGGCGCGGTCTGGTCGGTGAGATTCAGCGTCCCGTTTTCCAGCAGGATGGTATCGACATGGCGTGGTTCGGTCAGTTGGCGACTGCTTAGCGCAATGTCGACACTTTTGGCCACCAGGGTCGCGGGCTGACCATCACGACCAAACGTGACGTTCTCCAGCACGATATGAGATGGCGCGGAAAAACGGTGATCCATCGCCCCGAAGGCCAGATGATAGTCGCTATTCTCGGAAACCCATGCGCTGATATGTTCTGCTCCCCAGCGGGTTTGCAGAAGAAAATAGAGGCCAGCGATCACCACTAACAGAGCGATGAGAATGTAGAGAAGCAGCTTCCCAATAAATTTCATGGTCTTCCATCCCGTGAAATGCACATAAGGGAGTTATGCACGATTTACGCGCAATCCTCAAGGCGGGAATGGTGAAAGAGGTGAGACTGCGGCGGTAATTATCTTACCGCCGCCAGTGAATTACTGTTTTTCTGGTGGGAAAATCAGATTCAGCACGATGGCAGTAATACCGCCCGCGGCGATCCCGGAGGAGAGCAGGTTTTTCAGCCATTCAGGGGCAAACTGCAAAATCAGCGGCTGCTGAGACACGCCCAGACCGACCGCCAGCGACAGCGCGATAATCAGAATCGCCCGACGGTTCAGCGGCTCACGAGACACAATGCGCACACCGGAGGCGGCGATGGGGCCAAACATTACAAGCGTTGCGCCGCCCAGAACCGGTTCTGGAATATGTTGTACAAAACCGCTCACCGCCGGGAAGAGACCCAGCACGATCAACATCAGCGCGACGACAAAACCGACATAGCGGCTGGCAACACCGGTCAACTGGATCACACCGTTGTTCTGCCCGAAGCAGGAGTTCGGGAAGGTGTTAAATACCGCCGAAACAAACGAGTTCAGGCCGTTTGCCAGCACGCCGCCTTTCAGGCGTTTCATGTACAGCGGACCGGACACTGGCTGTTCGGAAACGTCAGAGGTCGCCGTGATATCGCCAATGGTTTCCAGCGAAGTGATCATAAAGACCAGCATCAGCGGCAGCAGCAGACTCCATTCAATGCCAAGGCCGTAATAGAGCGGCGTTGGTACCATAATCAGTTCTTGCGTCATCGGTTCGTTGCTTTCTGGCAACATGCCCATAAACCACGCCAGCGCATATCCGGCCGCCATCGCAATCACCAGTGAGGCCACGCGCAAATATGGGTTACGTTGACGGTTAAGCAGGATAATTAAGGCTAAGACCACGCCTGCCAGCAACAGATTTTTCGGTGCGCCGAAGGTGTTATCGCTCATGGCTGCGTAACCGCCGCCAATGGATGTTAGCCCCACCTGAATTAGCGACAGGCCGATAATCATCACCACAACGCCAGAAACCAGCGGCGTAATAATGCGGCGCGCCAGATGCAGAACACGGGAGATCACCATCTCGGTGCAACTTGCCAGCATCAACGTGCCGAACAAAGCCGCCATCATGGTAGGAACATCAGCACCACCGGTTTTCAGCGCGGTACCGCCCATAATCAGCGGGGCAACAAAGTTGAAGCTGGTGCCCTGAATAGACAACAGCCCGGAGCCAACCGGACCCCAGGCCTTAATTTGAATAATCGATGCCACACCGGAGGCAAACAGCGACATACTAATAATGTGTTGCGTGTCTTGTGCCGGTAAACCCAGCGCCTGGCAGATTAATAGCGCTGGCGTGATCACCGCAACGAACATCGCCAGCAGATGCTGACAGGCGGCAAACAGAGTTTGAGGAAGCGGCGGACGATCTTCAAGACGGTAAATCAGTTCGCTGTTTTGAGTCTGCGCAACCGGTTGCGCATTTTCTGACTCGAGGGTGGAAACAGACATCGAAAACAATCCCGTGGTAGCAAAGCGGGCATTTTAGCTGACCGAAAGATAAAAGCAAACGTTTGCCACATCCTCATCTAAATATTTAAATGAGATAAATGCACTTTTTTATATAACTTTTGGTATTTTTCTGCTTAAAATCCATGCCATTTGTTCATTAACAGCTGAGAATTTGACCCAGGAAAGCATAACTCGATACCCGTCATAGTTCATAAGTTGCCACTGCGCGATGAAGTATGACGAGTATGAAAGAGTGATGCGGATACAAAGGAGTAACTATGTTTCATCTCGATACTTTAGCAACGCTTGTTGCCGCAACGCTGACGTTGCTGCTCGGGCGTAAGTTGGTCCATTCCGTCTCCTTTTTGAAGAAATACACCATACCGGAACCAGTTGCGGGTGGTTTGTTGGTGGCGCTGGCGCTACTGGTACTGAAAAAAAGCATGGGCTGGGAAGTCAACTTTGATATGTCCCTGCGCGATCCGTTAATGCTGGCATTCTTCGCCACCATTGGCCTGAACGCCAACATTGCCAGTTTGCGTGCCGGTGGGCGTGTGGTTGGCATCTTCTTGATTGTGGTTGTTGGTCTGTTGGTGATGCAAAATGCCATTGGCATTGGTATGGCTAGCCTGTTAGGGCTTGATCCGCTGATGGGGCTGCTGGCCGGTTCTATTACGCTTTCCGGCGGTCACGGTACGGGAGCTGCATGGAGTAAATTGTTCATTGAACGTTATGGCTTCACCAATGCGACGGAAGTGGCGATGGCCTGTGCGACGTTTGGTCTGGTGCTGGGCGGCTTGATTGGCGGTCCGGTAGCGCGCTATCTGGTGAAACACTCCACCACGCCGAACGGTATTCCGGATGACCAGGAAGTCCCGACGGCGTTCGAAAAGCCGGATGTGGGCCGCATGATCACCTCGCTGGTGCTGATTGAAACTATCGCGCTGATTGCTATCTGCCTGACGGTGGGGAAAATTGTTGCGCAACTTTTGGCTGGCACTGCTTTTGAACTGCCGACCTTCGTCTGTGTACTGTTTGTTGGCGTGATTCTGAGCAACGGTCTGTCAATGATGGGCTTTTACCGCGTCTTTGAGCGTGCGGTATCCGTGCTTGGTAACGTAAGCCTGTCGTTGTTCCTGGCGATGGCGCTGATGGGGCTGAAACTATGGGAGCTGGCTTCGCTGGCGCTGCCGATGCTGGCGATTCTGGTGGTACAGACCATCTTCATGGCGTTGTATGCCATCTTCGTTACTTGGCGCATGATGGGCAAAAACTACGATGCGGCGGTGCTGGCTGCGGGTCATTGTGGTTTTGGCCTCGGTGCAACGCCAACGGCAATCGCCAACATGCAGGCGATCACTGAACGTTTTGGCCCGTCGCACATGGCGTTCCTGGTAGTGCCGATGGTCGGTGCGTTCTTTATTGATATCGTTAACGCGCTGGTGATTAAGCTGTATTTAATGTTGCCGATTTTTGCGGGCTAAAAATGAAAAAGCGTCGGAAGGAACCGGAAACGCTACGTGAACACTGTCGCCATATTTTTGGTGATGAGCCGCCAGTACTCTGTGTATGGGAAACGGAATTTGATTACGCAGATGCCGAACTCAAGGCGCTGGCAGCTAAAGAGTGGCAACAGATAGGCGAATGGGATTTGAGTGCTTACTATGTACTCAATCTCGTTTATAACGAACCGATGCAAATAGAGCTGTTTCGCTATCTGTTTCCGCTATGCCTGGCGCAATGGCATGAAGCCGTTTTGGCAGGTGGTTATGGCGATCACTTCGAAGAATCCTTAATGAAGGCATTGCGTCGGCCCTATCTCTGGCAGGAGATGATGAATGCTTCCCAACGCCAGCAGGTACGGCAATTTTTACTGGAAACCGCGTTGCAGCGTATGGATAACGAGCGTGGTTTCAATAATGTTCTTTGCTGGCTGGCGGTGTTCAATACTCTGGGCGGGGCCGCGCCGTTAATTCATTCTCTCTGGTCACGCTGGTGGGGGCTGGATACGCCCGGCAAAGCAGTGTGTGCTATCCAATATGCCGCGCATCTTATTTATCCCATAGAAGCAAATCCGCTTTGGCCGAAAGGATGGTTTGGCTGGGGGCATCCATTAGGCCATAAAGATGGCTGGTCCTCTGAGAATCGCGCTTTTCTTCGCCAGATATTAACACCTGAAATGATTGTGGCTGGCGTACAGGCAGCGGCTGAAATTCTGCGTGGTGAACCGGAAGGCGCAATGGCGGCGCGAATTGCGCAGGATGCGTATGAGGCAATGGATATCATCACTATCCAGATTGAAGATTTACTGCGTGACTTGTCTTGCGATGAGTCAGGTCATGCGTTGGAGTAGCGTTCTGTTTCTGGCATCCAGCGTTCTATCAGGGCTTTTGCCTGCTGTGGGTAACGTTCGTGAATATGGCGTGCCAGGCGCTGAACTTCCGGGATCATCGCCTGATCGCGCAGTAAATCCGCCACTTTAAACTCAGCATTACCCGTCTGACGCGTACCTAACAGTTCACCCGGTCCGCGAATCTCTAAGTCTTTCTGTGCAATCACAAAACCGTCGTTGCTGTCGCGCAGCACTTGCAGCCGAATTTGCGCGGTTTTGGAGAGCGGCGTTTTGTAGAGCAGCACGCAGTGAGAAGCCACCGCACCACGACCTACACGCCCGCGAAGCTGGTGTAACTGCGCCAGACCCAGACGCTCCGGGTTTTCGATAATCATCAGGCTGGCGTTAGGCACATCAACGCCGACTTCAATAACGGTAGTGGCAACCAGCAGGTGTAACTCGCCTTGTTTAAATGATGCCATGACGGCCTGCTTCTCGGCTGGTTTCATCCGTCCGTGTACCAGACCAACATTCAACTCTGGTAGCGCCAGTTTCAACTCTTCCCAGGTAGCTTCCGCCGCCTGCGCTTCCAGTAATTCTGATTCTTCAATGAGTGTGCACACCCAGTACGCCTGACGCCCTTCAGTCATACAGGCGTGGCGCACGCGGTCGATAATGTCGTTACGACGCGTATCCGGGATTGCCACTGTCGTCACTGGCGTGCGGCCTGGCGGCAGCTCATCTATCACCGAGGTGTCGAGATCAGCATACGCAGTCATCGCCAGCGTGCGGGGGATCGGCGTGGCGGTCATGATCAACTGATGCGGATGGAAGCCTTGCTGCTGGCCTTTCTCCCACAATGCCAGACGCTGATGCACGCCAAAGCGATGCTGTTCGTCGATAATCACTAGCGCCAGGCCGTTAAACTGCACCTGTTCCTGGAAGATGGCGTGTGTTCCGACAATCATCTGCACCTGACCGCTGGCGATGGCTTCCTGCTGTGCCAGCCGCGCTTTACCTTTCTGCTTACCGGCGAGCCAGCCCACTTCGATACCGAGCGGTGCAAACCAGTTACGGAAGTTATTGGCGTGCTGTTCGGCGAGTAATTCGGTTGGTGCCATCAATGCCACCTGTTTGCCGTGGGCAATCGCACGCAGCGCGGCGATGGCAGCGACCAGCGTTTTACCGGAACCTACATCGCCCTGTACCAGGCGCATCATCGGCGCATCCAGCGCCATATCGCGCTCGATCTCCGCCGCTACGCGTGCCTGTGCGCCCGTTGGCTTGAACGGTAAGGCTGCGAGGAGTTTATTTTTCAGCGCGTCATTGGCGCTCAGTGGCTGGGCATGGAAACGTTGTGCACCAGCGCGTAACGCCAACATGCTGAGGTTGTGCGCCAGCAGTTCTTCCAGAATCAGACGGCGTTGTGCCGGATGCTGGCCGGTTTCCAGATCGCTAAGCTGTAGCGTCGGCGGCGGTCGGTGCAAAGTGCGCAACGCTTCCGGCAACGTCATCATTCCTTGTGACAGTTCCGGCGGCAGGAGTTCTTCAATGGCGCAGGTGTCGAGCAGATCCAGCGCCTGATCGGTTAATTTACGCAGCGTGGCCTGCTTTACGCCTTCCGTAGTTGGGTAAACCGGCGTTAGCGTTTCCTGTAATTCTGGCGTGCTGAGATCGCCCTGCACGCGGTATTCCGGGTGGATCATCTCCGCACCATATTTGCCGCGCTTTGCTTCGCCATAGGCCAGCACGCGGCGGCCTGTCGCCAGGCTATTTTTCATTGCCGCATTGAAGTTGAAAAAGCGCATGGTGAGAATGCCGGAACCGTCGCTGATCTGGCAGGTCATCATCCGCCGACCTCCGAAGGAGATATTGCAGTTCAGCACTTCGCCTTCCACCGTGGCATAAACGCCTGGCAGTAGTTCTCCGATGGGGTAGAGATGGGTGCGATCTTCGTAGCGCAGGGGAAGGTGTAAGAGTAGATCCTGCACGGTATGCAGGTTGATTTTCGCCAGTTTGTTACTAAGTGCTGCGCCAACGCCCGTTAGGGAACTGAGTGGGACAGCATCTAACAGGCGACCTTTCATGGCACTTACCCTGCAGCCTGCATAGTAGCCCACCAGTCAGCATCGGCTTCAATTTCGCCTTGCTGATTAACGTGGGGGTAAGGCAGGCCTTTGCGTTTTGCGACTTTCGCCAGCACCGGATAGCCGCCTTCAAACAGCAGGCGTTGTTGCTCTGCTTCCGGCAACATGCTGTTTTCACGCAGGTACATGCCTGCATTTTGCCGCTGGCGCTGGGCTTCATAAAGAATGAGGGCTGAGGCAACGGAAACATTCAGCGACTGCACCATGCCGATCATCGGTATGATGATGTCCCGATCCGCCAGGGCTAACGCTTCCTGAGTGATGCCCGTTTTCTCCTGACCCATCAAAATACAGGTCGGGCGGGTGTAATCAATTTCGCGGAAATCGACAGCGTTATCAGAAAGATGGGTTGCCAGAATCTGCATGCCCTGGCCTTTCAGATGAGCGACGGCATCGCCAATGGTGCGGTGCGTTTTCACCTGCACCCAACTGTTACTACCCGCAGCTGCCGAAGCCATGGTGCGCATCCGGCTACCAGGCCAGACAGCATGAACTTCATGTACACCAACGGCATCTGCGGTACGAATAATCGCAGAAACGTTATGAGGTTTGTGGACCTGCTCCATGCAGACGGTCAGATCAGGCTGCCGCCTGGCGAGCATTTCGCAGATGCGTGCATAACGTGTTGGGTTCATAAAACATTAATTTCGGTTTCGGGTGACTTTAATCACGTCTGGCATCACGCGGATTTTGCGCATGATATTTGCCAGATGTACGCGGTCACGGGCGGTCAGACGAATAAAGGCGCTGTAGACGCGACCATCTTTTTCTTCTGTATTCAAACTTTGAATATTCGAGGTGGTGGTGTTAATTGCCGCCGTCAGGTTTGCCAGCGCACCCTGATGATTGAACATCTCCACCTTGATTTCGGTGATGAACTCCTGCGCCGTCTCTTTATCCCATTCCACAGCCATAAACTTCTCTGGCTCTTTCTGGTAGCCACGGATATTACGGCAGGATTCATGGTGGATCACCAGACCTTTACCGGGGCTGACGTGGGCGATAATCGGGTCGCCAGGAATAGGGCGGCAGCATTTCGCAAAGGTGATCAGCACGCCATCGGCACCTTTAATGGGCAGATGTCCGTGACTTTGGGTTGCCGGTGGAATGGAGGCGTCCCCATGTTGCAGATTTTTCGCGACCACCACGCTCATTGCGTTACCAAGTCCGATTTCTGCCAGCAGATCGTCAAGCGTTGCCAGCTTCATGCGATCCAGCTCGCGCTGAATATTTTCCTGCGGGATTTCATTGAGCTTGCGGCTGCCACCCAACGCATGGTTGAGCAGACGACGGCCCAGGCTTACAGAATCATCACGCTTGAGGTTTTTCAGCAATTGACGAATTTTGGCGCGCGCTTTCGAGCTAACGACAAAGTTCAGCCACGCGGCATTCGGGCGAGCGCCCGGTGCGGTAATGATTTCAACGGTTTGACCGCTGGTAAGCGGCTGCGACAGCGGGTAAGGCTGGCGGTCAACGCGTGCGCCCACGCAGGCATGACCGATATCGGTATGCACCGCATAAGCGAAGTCGACGGGCGTTGCACCGGCAGGCAGCTCGACAATTCGCCCTTCCGGTGTGAAAACGTAAATCTCATCCGGGAAGAGATCGGATTTAACGCTCTCGATAAATTCAAACGAACTACCGGCGCTCTGTTGCAGCTCCAGCAGGCTTTGCATCCAGCGCTGGGCGCGGATTTGTGCGGTAGTACTGGTTTCGCCGTGCTCTTTATAAGCCCAGTGCGCGGCAACACCCATCTCCGCCATCTGATCCATATCTTCGGTACGGATCTGGACCTCAACCGGCACGCCGTGCGGGCCAATCATCGAGGTGTGCAAAGACTGATAGCCGTTCGCTTTTGGAATGGCGATATAGTCTTTCACGCGGCCCGGACGCGGCTTGTACAGGCTGTGCATCTGGCCCAGCACGCGATAACAGGTGTCAGAATCATTGACGATCACGCGGAAAGCGTAGATGTCCATGATTGAGTGAAAACGCTGCTCTTTGAGCACCATTTTGCAGTAAATCGAATAAAGATGCTTTTCGCGACCACTGACGCGGCACGGTATTCCCGCTTCCTGCAAACGCCCTTCGATTTCAGAAAGAATCTTCTGGATCATCTCTTTACGGTTGCCGCGCGCGGCTTTCACCACTTCTTTGATTACGCGATAACGGTTGGGATACAGCGCCTCAAAACCCAGCTCTTCGAGTTCGGTTTTAATGTGGTGGATACCTAAACGGTGCGCCAGCGGGCTGTAAATTTCGAGAGTTTCACGTGCGATGCGGCGACGTTTGTCCGGGCGCAGTGAGTCCAGCGTGCGCATGTTGTGGGTACGGTCGGCAAGTTTGATGAGGATGACGCGGATATCCTGCACCATCGCCATAATCATCTTGCGAAAGTTTTCGGCCTGCGCCTCTTTCTTATCGCGGAACTTGAGTTTATCAAGTTTCGACACCCCCTCTACCAGCTCGGCGACGCTTTTACCAAAAAGCTGTTCCATGTCCTGGTAGGTGGCGGGAGTATCTTCAATCACGTCATGCAGCAGCGCCGCCATTAGCGTTTCATAGTCGAGTTTCATCTCGGCCAGAATGCAGGCAACCGCTACCGGGTGCGTGATATAGGGTTCACCGCTTGAACGTGTTTGCCCCTCGTGAGCATCACGTGCAACGAGATACGCCTGCCGCAGACGCTTAATTTGGTCTTCCGGCAGGTAGGTTTGAATCAGTTGATTCAGGCTTTCAAACAGATACAAGGGCGACCCGCTTTGTGATTAACGACGACCTTCAGCAATAGCGGTAACGGCTTGTAATTCAGCGGCTTCCTGCTCTTGCTGTTCCTGGCGTTCACGAACGTCGAGGATCTGGTTGTTGATCAGACCTTCTTCGATTTCGCGCAGCGCGATTACAGTGGTTTTATCGTTTTCTTCCGGTACCAGCGGATCCTTTCCGCCTACCTGCATCTGACGAGCGCGACGCGCGGCGACCAGTACCAGGTCAAAACGGTTACCAATTTTCTCTACAGCGTCCTGAACAGTTACGCGTGCCATACTTAAAAAGCTCCACAGGTGAAGAAATGACTGGGCATGATACTGAAATCAGGTTCAGTCTGCCAACAATTTGCTGATTAAAGCGTCATGACGCTGCTTTTGGCGGCTCATGCGCAGACGTTCGGCGCGAATAATGGTCTTCAAATCGGTCAACGCGGTATCGAAGTCATCATTCACAATCAGGTAATCATATTCGGCGTAATGGCTCATTTCTGCAACAGCTTGCGCCATACGCTTTGCAATGACCTCTTCGCTGTCCTGACCGCGACCGCGTAGACGGCGGTCCAGTTCAATTTTGGACGGCGGTAAAATAAAGATACTCCGCGCGTGCGGCATCTTCTGGCGAATTTGCTGCGCACCCTGCCAGTCGATATCGAGAAAAACATCGACACCGGTCGCCAGGACTTGCTCAATGGCCTCACGCGAAGTGCCATAGTAATTACCAAAAACTTCTGCGTGTTCGAGGAACGCATCTCTGCTAATCATTTCTCTAAATTCATCATGATTAACAAAGAAATAATGTTCACCGTGGACTTCACCAGGACGCGGTTGGCGTGTGGTGTGTGAAACAGAAACCTGGGTGTCATACAACGGTTGGGTTTTTAATAAAGCCTGAATCAGGCTGGATTTACCCGCGCCACTGGGGGCAGAAACAATATAAAGCGTGCCTTGAGCCATGAGTATCTTTCGTATGTGATTAGCGAAATAAAGCCTACATACGAGCTTATTATACACGGCGTGGGCATGTGACGTAGCCCTTGCTCACACTTTTTGCGCAAAGTTGTTGCGTTTTGCGTAGCTGCTTCCGCATTTGCCTGTCATTCACTGCAATAAAGACGATTCTCAGGAAGCGTCCTCGCAGACTCCGTTTTTGCCACTCGGCTTTGCTTTCATCACGTTGTATATCTGCCTGACTATCTACAGCGGAGGTGATGATGAAAGTATGGATGGCGATATTAATAAGTATCTTGTGCTGGCAATCATCTGCGTGGGCGGTCTGTCCGGCCTGGTCGCCAGCCAGAGCACAGGAAGAAATTTCCCGCCTGCAACAGCAAATAAAACAGTGGGACGATGACTACTGGAAGGAAGGGAAAAGTGAGGTTGAAGACGGTGTTTACGATCAGTTAAGCGCCCGTCTTACGCAGTGGCAACGCTGTTTTGGGAACGAGACCCGCGATGTGATGATGCCGCCTTTAAACGGTGCGGTTATACATCCGGTAGCCCATACGGGTGTACGCAAAATGGCGGATAAAATCGCATTAAGTCTGTGGATGCGCGAACGTAGCGATCTTTGGGTGCAGCCAAAAGTTGATGGCGTTGCGGTAACCCTGGTTTATCGGGACGGGAAACTGAACAAAGCAATCAGTCGCGGCAATGGCCTGAAAGGCGAGGATTGGACGCAGAAAGTTCGCTTAATTTCCGCTGTGCCGCAAACCGTTAGCGGGCCTTTAGCCAACAGTACGCTTCAGGGGGAAATATTTCTCAAACGCGAGGGGCATATCCAACAACAAATGGGGGGAATAAATGCCCGCGCAAAAGTTGCTGGCCTGATGATGCGCCAGGACGATAGCGACACGCTGAATTCTCTGGGCGTTTTTGTCTGGGCATGGCCGGATGGACCGCAGTTAATGACCGATCGTTTAAAAGAGCTGGCTACCGCTGGTTTTACTCTAACGCAGACGTATACCCGTGCGGTGAAAAATGCTGATGAGGTTGCGCGCGTACGCAATGCGTGGTGGAAAGCGAAATTACCCTTCGTCACCGATGGCGTGATTGTGCGAGCGGCTAAGGAACCCGAATCCCGTCATTGGCTACCGGGCCAGGCGGAGTGGCTGGTGGCCTGGAAATATCAACCGGTAGCTCAGGTTGTCGAAGTGAAGGCGATTCAGTTTGCGGTGGGTAAGAGCGGTAAAATATCGGTGGTTGCGTCACTCGCATCTGTCATGCTGGATGATAAAAAAGTCCAGCGGGTGAATATTGGTTCCGTCAGGCGCTGGCAGGAGTGGGATATTGCGCCTGGTGATCAGATCCTCGTCAGCCTTGCCGGTCAGGGTATTCCTCGCATTGATGATGTGGTCTGGCGCGGTGCAGAACGTACAAAACCGACACCACCAGAAAACCGCTTTAACTCGTTGACCTGCTACTTTGCTTCTGACGTTTGTCAGGAACAGTTCATTTCACGCTTAGTCTGGCTGGGGTCAAAACAGGTTCTTGGGCTGGATGGCATTGGTGAGGCCGGCTGGCGCGCGCTGCATCAGACTCATCGCTTTGAGCATATCTTTTCCTGGCTTTTATTAACGCCAGAGCAATTACAGAACACGCCGGGGATCGCGAAAAGTAAAAGTGCGCAGTTATGGCATCAGTTTAATCTGGCTCGTAAGCAGCCTTTTACTCTCTGGGTGATGGCAATGGGAATACCGCTAACCCGGGCGGCGCTTAATGCCAGTGATGAACGGTCCTGGTCGCAACTTTTATTGAGCACGGAACAGTTCTGGCAGCAGCTGCCGGGGACTGGATCGGGGCGCGCCAGACAGGTTATTGAATGGAAGGAAAATGCGCAAATCAAGAAGCTGGGCAGTTGGCTGGCTGCCCAGCAGATCACAGGTTTTGAACCTTAGTGTCCTTCGTGGCTGTAGTAAAAGACCGGTAATCCCAGCTTAAGGCGTAGCGCCAGTAAGCGGGCAAAAAAGCCGAATACCAGGGTGGAGATAATTACCACATCATGGTTAGAAACATAGTGTTGCAGCGCGATGTAAAGCACGGCGGAGGCAAATGAGACACCGGCATACAATTCTTTCTGGAATACCAGCGGGATGCGTTTACAGAACATATCGCGCAAAACGCCGCCAAATACGCCGGTCGTCACAGCTGCGACAACGGCAATGATCGGGCCGTGTCCCATATCCAGTGCAACCTGTGCGCCAATGATAGAAAAGACCACCAGTCCGAGCGCATCGAGCACCAGAAACACTTTGCGCAGGTAAGGCATTACAGGAGCAACGATAGTGGTGAGTACTGCGGCGGTAGCGACGATAATCACATATTCCGGGTGTTTGACCCAGCCGAGCGGATAGTGGCCCAGCAGAATATCGCGCACTGACCCTCCGCCAATTGCGGTGGCGGTCGCAATAATAATTACGCCAAATGTATCCATGCGCCGTCGTCCGGCCGCCAGCGCCCCCGTCATGGCTTCGGCAGTAATGCCAACCAAATACAAAATGTGTAACAGCATGGTTCTCTCCCTAAAAATCTGTCTGGCAGGGTAGCGATTTGTGCGTATTGTCACGATTGAGATTTTTTAAGGTGAGAGGAAATTGATAACTTGTAGTTATGTGAAATCGCTATTTTCTGTAGCGTAGATGCATTCTTCTGACTTCTTGTCTGAGAAAATGCATAAGAAAAAATAGGTTAAAATTGAGGGGTGGAAAAGAAAGGTGCAATGTTTAGCCATTGTGTTCACCGCACCTGGACTTTGGCTTACGCATCGGGTATCTCAATCAACAAAAAGAGTTTTTAGTTTCTGCTATTTCTTCTCTGTAATTTTTACACTGTTTTCCAACTGCTTGATGCTGACCTGCGGGGTCGGCAACTTAATACAACCATTTTGGTGGTTTCAACGAAATGGTCAGATGCAGCTTGATTGCTGGCTTCGCACGCTTGAGTCGCGCGGGCCAGTACCTTTTGAAAATTGCGCCAGTCCCGATAATCCAGTAACGGTGCCAATTCTCTCGCTGACCAAAATTCTTGCCCTTCAGTGCCATAATGCCGTATTTCTTCAAAAGGTTGATGATGTTCGTTCATTGCCCACTCCATGTGATATCGATTGCAAGGAAAGTAAGTCTACAACTGTGTTTATATACAGTTGTGAGTATCTCACGTCCTCACTGCGCTGGGCAAAAAAACATCGCAAAATCTGGAGCAGGCACGCAAAACAGAATTGAATGTTGCGGGGAGGAAAAATGCCGCTCTGTTTGAGTGGGCGGCATTTGTGAAGGCTGAAAAGGAAGAATTGGCGTTACGAGTTATTCGATGTTCTGGATCTGCTCGCGCATCTGCTCAATCAACACTTTCAGCTCGATGGCGGAGTTTGTCACTTCGGCATTGATAGACTTCGACGCAAGAGTGTTCGACTCGCGGTTGAACTCCTGCATCATAAAGTCCAGACGACGACCAACGGCTTCTTTTTTCTTCAGAATGTTGTAGGTCTCTTTGACATGCGCTTCGAGGCGGTCCAGTTCTTCGGCTACGTCAATTCGCTGCGCCAGCAGCACCAGTTCCTGCTCCAGACGGTTGTTTTCCAGTTGCACCTGAGCATCTTCCAGCTTCGCGACCAGACGCTCACGCTGCCATTGCAGGATTTCCGGCATATGGGCGCGGACTTTGACCACTTCTGCGGTGACGCCTTCCAGACGCTGCTCGATCAATGCTTTCAGCGCCTGACCTTCGGTTTCGCGCGCGACAATAAAGTCGTCCAGGGTGCCATCCAACGCCGCGAGAATTTCAGCGGCAATCGCGTCGAGATCCTGCTCCTGGGCTGCCATTACGCCCGGCCAGCGCAGAATATCAACCGGGTTTATTTCCCCTTCGTCACTCTGCATTTTTACCCAGTTCGCGGCAGTTACCAGCTGTTTAGCCAGTTTTTCGTTGAGGATCAGCTCACCTTGCGCGCTAACATCTGGCTCATAGCGCAGGGTACATTCCACTTTACCGCGCGTCAGGCGAGAACGAATACGCTCACGAACGACAGGTTCAAGGCTACGGAACTGCTCCGGCAGACGAAAGTAAGTTTCCAGATAACGCTGGTTTACCGAGCGCATTTCCCAGGTTGCGCTCCCCCATTCACCCTTGATTTCACGCCGGGCGTAGGCGGTCATACTGCGGATCATAGACGTTCCTGTTTATAAAAGGAGAGGTGGAAGGATTATAGCCATCGATGCCTTGTCAGGATAGGAATAACCGCCGGAAGTCCGTATAATGCGCAGCCACATTTGTTTCAAGCCGGAGATTTCAATATGCGTCCAGCAGGCCGTAGCAATAATCAGGTGCGTCCCGTTACCCTGACTCGTAACTATACAAAACATGCAGAAGGCTCGGTGCTGGTCGAATTTGGCGATACCAAAGTATTGTGTACCGCCTCTATTGAAGAAGGCGTGCCGCGCTTCCTGAAAGGTCAGGGCCAGGGCTGGATCACCGCAGAGTACGGCATGCTGCCACGTTCTACCCACACCCGTAACGCGCGTGAAGCGGCGAAAGGTAAGCAGGGTGGACGCACCATGGAAATCCAGCGTCTGATCGCCCGTGCTCTTCGTGCGGCAGTAGATTTGAAAGCGCTGGGTGAGTTCACCATTACGCTGGACTGCGACGTGCTTCAGGCTGATGGTGGCACTCGTACCGCGTCGATTACGGGTGCCTGCGTGGCGCTGGCAGATGCGCTACAGAAGCTGGTGGAAAACGGTAAGCTGAAAACCAATCCGATGAAAGGGATGGTAGCCGCAGTTTCTGTCGGAATTGTGAACGGCGAAGCGGTTTGCGATCTGGAATACGTTGAAGACTCTGCCGCAGAGACCGACATGAACGTAGTGATGACCGAAGACGGGCGCATCATTGAAGTGCAGGGGACGGCAGAAGGCGAACCGTTCACCCACGAAGAATTACTCACCTTGTTGGCTCTGGCCCGAGGGGGAATCGAATCCATTGTAGCGACGCAGAAGGCGGCGCTGGCAAACTGATTTTTAAGGCGACTGATGAGTCGCCTTTTTTTTGTCTGTAGAAAAGTAAGATGAGGAGCGAAGGCATGAAACCATATCAGCGCCAGTTTATTGAATTTGCGCTTAGCAAGCAGGTGTTAAAGTTTGGCGAGTTTACGCTGAAGTCCGGGCGCAAAAGCCCCTATTTCTTCAACGCCGGGCTGTTTAATACCGGGCGCGATCTGGCACTGTTAGGCCGTTTTTACGCTGAAGCATTGGTGGATTCCGGCATTGAGTTCGATCTGCTGTTTGGCCCTGCTTACAAAGGGATCCCGATTGCCACCACAACTGCCGTGGCGCTGGCGGAGCATCATGACCTGGACCTGCCGTACTGCTTTAACCGCAAAGAAGCAAAAGACCATGGTGAAGGTGGCAATCTGGTCGGTAGCGCGTTACAAGGACGCGTAATGCTGGTGGATGATGTGATCACCGCCGGGAGTCGATGGAAATTATTCAGGCCAATGGCGCGACGCTTGCTGGCGTATTGATTTCGCTCGATCGTCAGGAACGGGGGCGCGGCGAGATTTCGGCAATTCAGGAAGTTGAGCGTGATTACAACTGCAAAGTGATCTCTATCATCACCCTGAAAGACCTGATTGCTTACCTGGAAGAGAAGCCGGAAATGGCGGAACATCTGGCGGCGGTTAAGGCCTATCGCGAAGAGTTTGGCGTTTAAAGAAACTCGCCGGATGAAAAGTCATCCGGCGTCATATTACTGCAACTGCGCGGCAATTAGCGGCCAGCGGGCGTCAAAATCATCCGTCGGGCGGTATTTAAATTCGCTGCGGACAAAACGTGACAGCATACCTTCACAGAAGGCCAGGATCTGGCTT
>OBVH01000384.1_pt1 | contig 25392 bp, 30 predicted proteins | sample 1495001 | NCBI WGS metagenome assembly OBVH01 (sample SAMEA2579959, study PRJEB22360) | human gut metagenome
TTTGGTGCGTTAGTTCAGTTGGTTAGAATACATGCCTGTCACGCATGGGGTCACGGGTTCGAGTCCCGTACGCACCGCAGATATTAATAATAATTTTATATAATCCTCTGTTTTATCAAAGAAAACAGAGGATTTTTAGTATATCTATCAAAATACAGAATTAAAAGCACCAAAGCCTTCCTTATTGCATTCAAAAACCGACACGACTAATACAAAAGCAAACCACCTATCCGGAAATTAAAAAATAACTTTTACCCAGCATATTTAAATACATGCCGAACAAAAGTCATTCATAGCAGACTACATCACGCACAAAAACAATCAATTCGCTTCCATTTGCTTATCAAACGCTTGTTGAATCAACTCCATGATATCATCCAATTCATTCATATTCGAAATACCAACTTCTACATCGCCATTGCCCCATCGTCCCAAGTTGGATACATCTTTGCACAAACCTTTTGGATCAAGTATATCTGCAAATGCTACATTTAGAGAAAGGCGCAACCGGGATTTCTGAGGCACGACATCCACAAAATTAGTATAAGCCTTAAAGGCAATATACAACTTCTTGAGTTCCTCCTTTACGGAAGGATCTATATTCATGATCCTTCTGCGCAAAGCCTGAAACAGAGCAAGTATGTCCCCCTTCAGATATTCATAGTGCTCCAACGTATACTCTGCAGAATCTCTCTCCGCAGATCTATAAACTTCGAGTGTCTCCGGCGATAATAACGGAAATCTCCATATTTCTTTAGCTTTCTCAGCCAATTGCCCCGCGCGCACAAGTATCTGCTCTTCATTCCACGAACTGATTTTCCTCAGATATGAATTGAGGCGAATAGGAGAATCGTCGAAACCTCCCTCCATACTCTTCTTTTCTTGGAACGGACGATCACTCAATTCCGAATTATAACCAGTCAGAGTCAGATTACCAAGTGTGTGTAAATATTTACCCTGGACTTCTACCCAACCTTCCCCTAACATTTCTTGCCACTCGTGTGATAGATTAGGATTTTGGGGCATGACATGCTCGATGGTATAATCAGAAATATTCACCATCTCCTTACGCTGAAAATTTTCCAACCGATTTAAAAGGTAGTTCCTGTTACGGAAATTATAAACATCTTTGGTTTGTAGGAAAGTAGTGAACTCCGTATCGTTCGGAAAGCGCTTATAACTATCCAGCAATAGGAATGCAGCTTTCAGACCATCCATATAATTCGCTTTATCGAATGACTTATAGAGAGTAGCGAACGTCTTATTCAGGCTATTTGTCGGTATACCGCAAATGGCGCGTCTGAACACATAATTCTCAACCAGACAAAGAGCTTCGTAGAACTCGTCCCTACTGATAACTTCGTTGACATAATCGTTGTACAACGGTAATAAAAACGGGTAACTAACGTCAACCCTCAACTGGCTGATGCGTTTGAAAGCCCCGCAAAGCTGCTTATCCGGCTCTTTGTGAAGCACCATGTTGACGTAATATCCGGAATAAGTATAAATGTCTTTGACTACTTCGCTGATCGTATCGGGAGCTTTACCCCCTATCACATAGGCCTTGAAAGCATCGTACACCATATCGATACGAGGAATGGTGCCTGTCTTCACTGATAAGTAATCGCGCATGAAGCTATTAAACAGCGCCGCATATTCACTACCATATCCTTGTTCCATAGGATACCAATAAGATTCATAAAGTGAGGTCTGCAAGTGAACTTCTTGTCCCATCAGCACGTAATTGCGAATCAAGTCGGCTTGTGATAAATCAAGTCCCGTACTGTTCATACTTTCAAATATCAATTGTGGGTTGTCCTTCTCCTTTTCAAGAGCCACATCCACAACAAACAGTCGCTGTACCCCGCTATAAATAGCTACCACATTCTCCTTGTTTATCTTACTTTTAAAGAAGTCATAGTTTTCAATGATGCGTTGTGACATCCCCTCGGACTGAGGAATCCCCTTCAATAAATTTATATAGGTATCTTTATCTCTGCGGGTCAGCAGAAGTTTATACCGCAATTCATTATCTTCTTCCGGGTTAATCAGATAATAGTTCTGAAGTTTAGTGAAGCTGGTATCTATCTCTACTGCATTCTCTTTTATAAAATCGGCAATAGCCGCTATCAGCAAAGAGACGGTGGTCAAGCGCTGCTGTCCATCAATAACCAGAAGTTTAGGCACATCGGACACTGTATGTATACTCTCCTGAAAATAAACGATAGAACCGATAAAGTGCCCCTGGACGGCAGAATCGTTGCTAATACGCAAAATATCATTCAACAATTGATTGCATTGAACCAGTTGCCAACTGTATGTACGCTGATAAATGGGAATCACAAACTGTCGTGGTCCCTTTATGATGCTTAAAAGATTATTGGAAGATGCTTTCATAGATTATGCTTATTTTACGATAACAAAAGTATTCTTTTTCCCGATTATAAGAGAATAAAATAGGAAAATTATCAATAGCTTCCTGTTTTTGTCCGTTCATTGACCAATAATATTTCTCACTACCTTTGATTGAACATAATAGAGACAGAGCTTAATGATTGTCCACAATTTAACAAGGGAGTTAGTTTCCATGATAAAACTACAAAATTTAAAAAGGAACTTAAAACTCTGATTAAAACACGGGACAAGTGCACGAAGGACTTGAGAATCTTCTTGTTCGTAGACGATATTAATCGATACTCTGAGAAGAAAATCATCCAATCGATCGATTCTTAACTCAGAATATTCTATTACCGATATTTAATAGCAAAGAATTTACTAATCAATCAGTATAATAAGATACATCGAGAGAATATCTGGATCAGCAGCAAATATTTACGTCACTTAATCGAATTGTTAGTACTGGTCAGTAAAACTAAGGATGTATCTTTTGTCATCAGGCAAAAAGAGGAAACACAGGGAAATACGGTTGAAACATATTCCATCACTTTACTAAAAGATATCCATGTGAACCGAACAAACTACGCGATTCTATTGAATGTGCCCGATACACGGTTATAGCCTATTGAGAGCCGGCCATAGACTTGGGAAAATACATATAACTCGAAAAAAATACATTTTTTTTTGCTCACTCCTGAACAAAATTGATTTCTTCTGCGTTTATAATTATGCAAATCGGCCTGAAGCGCTTTATGCCTATGGGAATATCCATAATAGTCGCACCGTATGCCTCCCCGGCATAGACAGGTAAGATTGCATAGTAGTTTTGTCGTGTTTTATTTTGTGTTTGTGTTGTGACGGTGCTGCGATGTGAATCGAAGTACCGTTTTTTTGTACCTACCTCTCAGAAGCTAAAAGATTTACCATAAAAGAAGCAGAATACAGAGTAACGGGTTAAATGTTCCGATGGACGAATTGTCCGTCGATCCAGAACGTGGCATGCTCAGAACGGAACTTCAGTAAAACGTATTCCGGATCAGTCGGTCCCTTTGGAAAATGGGCGATAAACCAGTCTTGCCAATACTTCTGTTTGAGTCCGGCATCTGTCACTACCTCCACTTCACCCGTCAGGGCAACGCTATTCCCTTGTTCGTAGAAACAAAGACCCGCTTTCGGGTTGCTCCGGAAATCTTTCGTTTTCACAGAATGTTCTCCGGTTGCCATCCAAATCTCAGAAATACCTTCCGAAGCAATCTTGCTCAAAGGGACAGGGCGGGGATATCCCTCTTGATTGACTGAACTGAGTATTACCGTTTCACAACCTTGCAGCAAATCTGCTGCTCTTTCGTTTAATGACTTCATTGTATATGATATTTAGATTGATAATCCCTGCAAATATAAGCTTGCCCACCTACCCCGGCGTTGTAAAAAAACGACTTTTACAGAATAAGAAGCAGACTAAATTTCTTACAGACATAGTTTATTTTACGCTCGCGATACAATGCCTGTACCCGAAACTAAATCCGAAACGCTTTTCTAAAGGAGATTTCCTTTATCACCCAACCGATATTTTATTTCTCAATATACGTCAGCAGCCCCTCTTGCGGTAAGGTCGGAGAAAGGAATGATTCTGCCGTACCGCCGGACAGTGTCTTGACCTCTTTCAGGAAGTGCGAAACATCGTAATATCCGGCATTCACCGCTACCGAGAGCAGGTTATTTGCCTCCGTCGTACTTTTCAGCAGATCGATCGCCTGCCTGAACTTCACAATCCGACTGTATTCTTTAGGGGTAAATCCGGTAAACAGCTTGAACCGCCGTTCCAGATGCCGTTGACACAAACAGGCATCTTCTGCCAGCAAACGGATCTCCCGCTGACCGTGGTACAAATGAATGTGGTTTACTGCAAAAACAATCTGTTTGTCCACTACATCGTGCTTGTACATCGACCGCACCAATACTGCCTCAATACACTGAATCCTGCTCCGCAAATCCGGAAGCTCGTAGAGTCGCTCTGTAAACGAATCATCGAACAGCTTGATTCCCAAGTCGGCACTACTGATTCGCTGACCGCCCAACTCCTGCACGGGCAAGTCCATGAATCGGAATAATCCGCAAGGATGAAAACGAATACCAACCATGTGAACCGTTTCGGTATACGCAACCAACTCCGAATAACGTTTCATCGGTCCCACGAAAAACGAACGGCAAGACGGCATGATCCGCCCTTCGTTGCCTACCGGTTGTGTTATCCCGCCCAAAGCGAAAATCAAATCGGTACACCCGTCCGGCAGGACGTTGATACGCAGCCCATACTCAGGACTTCCTTTGAACTCCCAAATTTTATCGACGTAAGGAGCCAGCAGTCCACAAGGTTGATATTCTCTATACATACTTCAATTTCGGGCAAATATAGTGAGAATCACTCACACCTGCTATTTATCCGAATACAAACCGATATGGTTTCCTTCGCTATCGGCAAAAACAGCGAAATGTCCCCTGCCTTCAGCGTCGATCTTCGTCTCGGGGATAATGACTTTCCCGCCTTTCTGCAAGACACGTTCCAGCGACTTGCCGATCTCTTCGCAATAGAAGTGAATCAATGTTCCTCGCTCCGAAGGCAGGAAATCGGGTGCCCATGACACCGCTCCCACCGCTTCGCCCTGCTCCATGAAGCAGGCCATCTTCTCCTCTTCATACTCCGAGACCGCCAATTTGATGTCCAACACTGTTTCATAAAATCCTACCGCCCGGTGGAAATCTGCCGCCGGAATCTCAAAAAACGCAATAAACTTTTCCATGTTCTTTCTATTAATAAGGTGAATACTGTATGCCGGAAGTCACGTCTCCCAAGCACACCGCAAAAGTAGGGCAAAGCACCCGCCCCGGATAGTAAAAAACAGACATCATTCCTCCACGGAAAAATAATCGGAATAAGGAGCGCAAACAGCTAAGTATTCCGCCGGAGTATATCCCGAGAAGAGTTTGAACTCCTTAATCATGTGCGATTGGTCGAAAAAGCCACATTCGTAGGCCAGTTGCGCAAACGAAATGCCCGGCTGGCATTGCAGGGTGTACAACGCCCGCTGCATCCGCACAATGCGCAGAAACTCCTTGGGAGTAGCGCCTACATACTCCGCAAACACCCGCCCAAACTGCTTATTGCTCAGGCAGGCTACGTCCGCCAGTTGTGCCGTACGGATGTACGGATGGAGGGTTACCGCCTCCAAAGCGGTCGAAACCCGCTTCAGGTTGTATTCGGAAAAAGCGTAGAGACGGCTTAACAGAAACTTTTCTATCAGGCGGATGCACGCCGCCTGATCCGGCATATCGGCTACCCGCCTGCCCAGATCAACCAGCTGAGGATCGTCCGTCTCTTCGGTATTTACATTCATCCCACGAAACTCGCTAACAGGCATGTGAAGGAAAGCTTTTGCGGCAAAGGGCTGAAAAACGACTACGATCATCTCCAGCATCCCCGTAGACTCGACATCGGAATAGCCGAACGCCTGCCCGCTGATGAAAGAAGAGGGTTGCAACCGGCCTTCGGTCAGCGAAAGCAGTTGCCGCCCCCGGTGAAAGACCATCTGGACGCACCCCACGGGCAGCGTCCGTTCGGATACCGGCGCAAGCGCATCGTCGCTCAATACCCAGTAATGCCGGACATAAGGGACAAGTGCCGCAGCAGGTTTTATGATTCTGAATGATTGCATAGACTACAAATATATTGTTTTTTAGATCATCACGGCAAAGATAAGGTACGGGAAAAAGAAGGGATAGGAAAAAAGAGACAAAGAAAAGCAAGAATGGACAAACGCAGCTGATATTTAGAACGTACTTTTGTCCACCAAAACAAACAGGCATGAATATACAAGAAAGAAGCAGGATAGAATATCATTCCAGGATTAATAGGGTGATGGATTTCATCGACCGGAACCTGGAGCAACCGATCGAACTGAAAGACATCGCTGCCGTTGCCAACTTTTCACCCTTTCATTTCCACCGGATATTTACCTTTCTGATAGGTGAAACACCGACCGACTACATCCAGCGTCTCAGGGTAGAGAAGGCAGCATGGAAATTACAGAAAGATCCCTTCCCGTCCATCACCGAGATTGCTTACAGCTGCGGTTTCGGCAGTACATCCCTGTTCTGCCGGACCTTCAAAAAGTATTTCGGCATCACCCCTACCCAGTTCAGCCGAACGGATAAGCCGGTCTATGTATTCGAAGGAAACCTATTTAGCAAGAACGGGCAAGCGATCCGCAAGAATATGACACACAGTGCAGTGGCAAATTTCGACCTTTGCGGTGTAAAACTAAAACAACTATATTTTATGGAATCAATTGTAGAAGTAAAAGAAATGCCGGAAATGAAGGCGATCTATTGCCGCCACATCGGCCCGTTCCACCTGATTGGCCAGGCTTACGCAAAATTGGGACAATGGGCAGCACCCAGGGGATTGTACACGCCTAATGTTACTAAAACCGCTACCGTCACACACGACGATCCTTCGATCACCGATGAAGACAAAATCAGGCAAAGTGCCTGCATCATTGTCGACAAAGAGGTGAAGGTAGAAGGCGAAATCGGTAAAATGACGATTCCGGGCGGTCAGTATGCAGTCGGGCATTTCGAACTTGGAATGGACGAGTTTCAGAAGGCATGGAACACCATGTGCCATTGGTTCACCGAAAGCGGCTACCAGCAAGGAGATGGATGTGCGTATGAATTGTACCACAACGACTACACCACCCATCCGCAAAAGAAACACATTGTTGACATCTGCATACCGGTAAAACCATTATAGATCAAAAGAGAGGTATGGAAGACTACCTTAAAGTAGAATTTAAGAGTTTAGTATCTTATTAGATTGAAACCACTTTAAGGATAATTCCCTTGTTTAAATATGAATATATTAAGTACCAATGCATATTTAGTTATCAATATCAATTTGAGTATAATATTAAAGACCAATAAATTATACTTCTAATAGATTCAGCTAATCCTGATTAACTACTTAATAATATTAGATGAAAGCAAGGGAATTAGTATGTTTCGACTTACAGCGTTATAAGTAACGCTGCCTTATTTTCCTATTATATTCTCTTTTTTTTAAAAGAATCGTATCTTTGTGCATCGATAAACCTTTTAATCCTTTCGCCCATGATAGAAGCTCCCGAAGCTCGCCTGCTGTGCGAGCAACTGAACAAAACCGTATGCGGCAAACGAATCACGGATGTATTCGCCCAATATACACCACATAAATTTGCCTGGTTTTATGGTAAACCGGAAGAGTGTGCCGACCGCCTGGTTGGCAAGACCATTGACAAAGCCTGCCCACAAGGCGGAATGGTCGAACTAACGGCCAGAGACACGATGTTGGTTTTGACAGACGGAGTCAATCTTCGTTATTTCGAACCGGGAGCGAAGTTACCCTCCAAACATCAGCTGCTGGTGGCATTCGATGACGAAAGTTGCCTGTTAGCATCTGTACGGATGTACGGAGCACTGTTGTGCTTTACCCGAGGGCATTTTGACGCACCATTGGCCGCCTATTACGAAACGGCCAGAACAAAGCCACAAGTGATGTCGGACGCCTTTGACAAGGAGCACTTTCTTGGATTGATAAATGCGCCGGATGCACAGAAGAAATCGGCAAAAGCTTTTCTGGCCACGGAACAGACAATTCCCGGACTGGGCAACGGAGTATTGCAAGACATCCTGTACCATGCGCATATCCATCCAAAAACAAAGATCGACAAACTGGGCGCAGAGGAAAAGGAGAAAATGTACGAACAAGTGAAAGAGACACTACAAGATATCTACCGCCTGGGCGGACGAAGCACCGAAACCGATTTGTTCGGAGTTCCCGGCCAGTACGTAGCCTCCCTGTCAAAAAATACAGCGGGACATGCGTGCCCCAAATGTGGTGAAACCATTGTGAAAGAGAACTATCTGGGAGGAAGCATTTATTATTGCAGGGGATGCCAGGTAATGAAATAAGCCCCTCACAGTCACTATTCAATTATAAAAACAAAAAAAAACAATGAAACAAGAAGTATTATTTATCATTCTCAACGAATATGCCGATTGGGAAAGTGCTTTCATAGCAGCGTCCCTTCATTCCGGACTAATGCCCGGCAGTGAAATCAAGTACGTAGTCAAAACAGTAGCCCCCACCTTAGATGCGGTCTGCTCTTTGGGTGGTTTCCGTACTCTGCCGGACTACAGTTTCGACAACCTTCCTTCCGATTATGCCGCCTTGATCCTAATTGGTGGTATGCAATGGCAATCTCCTGAAGCAGAACGTGTATTTCCCATCGTGCAGGATGCTTTCGAAAAAGGAAAAGTGATTGGCGGTATCTGCAACGCCGCTTCATTTTTGTGCGCCCATGGCTTCCTGAACAAGGTTAAACATACCGGAAACACCCTTGCCGTGCTCAAACAATGGGGTGGGGAACGATATACCAACGAGGATGGTTACCTGGAAAAGCAAGCTGTCGGCGATAAGAACATAGTTACGGCAAACGGTACCGGTTATCTGGAATTCACCCGTGAGCTGCTATTAGCATTGAAAGCCGATACGCAGGAAAAGATCGAAGCATTTTATGATTTCAGTAAGAATGGACTTGTGAGATAGCAACAGGTTTACCAAACACACAAGACAATATGAAAAAAGGATTCATCGTACTTCTATTTTTATTCTTGCTGGCAAAAGTATATGCACAAACGGAATTCACGACTTGTCTGTTTGACTCAAGCCGGAACCGGATAGTGCCGGTAGCTATTTATCAACCGCGAAAAGAAAACCCCAAAACAAGAGTCATTATATTCAACCATGGATATGACGGAAACAAGAACGATAAATCGAACCAAAGTTATTCATATCTGACTCGTTTTTTGGCAGAAAAAGGATATTATGTGATAAGTATCCAACATGAATTGTCTGATGATCCTCTTCTGGCTATGGAAGGAAATTTTATGGAAACCCGTATGCCTAACTGGAAAAGAGGAGAAGAAAATATTCTCTTTACAATCCGGGAGTTTAAGAAGCTAAAACCGAACCTGCAATGGGAGAAACTTTGTGTGATAGGTCATTCAAACGGAGGCGATATAACTATGCTCACCGCAACGGATCATCCGGAACTGATAACGAAAGCTATCTCAATGGACCACCGGAGAATGATAATCCCAAGAACACAAAAGCCACGGATATACACGTTGAGAGGGTGCGATTATGATGCTGATCCGGGCGTACTCCCAACCAGCGAGGAGCAAAAGAAATTTCGAATAGAAGTTGTGCGACTGGATGGAGTTACACACAGTAACATGGGAGAAAACGGATCGGCAGAACAACATGATCTTATTAACCGACATATATATATATGTTCTTAAATAACTAATTAATTTTCATGATATTATATAATACGCCATGACGTACCATGACACAATAAAACCCATAATCATAAGAAATCAGATCTATGAAGCAACAAGAAACTAATCCAGGCAGCATAATTGAGAACTATCTTCCGGCAGATTATTATGACTCTTTTTCAAAAGAGTTACATAATAAGAATGCAATCTCCACTGACGAGTTTGCAGATATAGCTTTTAACCAACTACCCTCCTGGATTATCCGGCTTCTAAAAGTAAGAAATAGTATAGTCAAGCCTTTCGGGCTCAATACAAACAGACGAATCACGGATATGGAGTGTGAAAGAAATCAACACGAAATAATCTTTGGTATGTCCGATAAACACTTGACTTTCTACGTATCCCTTTGGTGTAAGGTTTCCGAAGCCAACAGCCAAACTTTACGAATCACCACGATAGTCAAATACCACAACCGTTTGGGAAAACTCTACTTTTTCGTGGTTCGTCCTTTCCATAAAGTTATTATTCGATCATTATTGGAGAGAGTAGAAAAAAGGTATAAACTTATATCTCTGGAGAAAGAAGCGTCTTGATATCACGTAATTAAACATACTTTTTTATTGTTCCGAAATCTTTTTTACTACCGGTTTATCCGCTTCCGCCCAGTCCAATGTTACCATCTCCCCAGGAAAGAGCCACTGTGCAGCAATATGTTCTTTCAATACATATTGCTCCCCGATAGGATGACATAGAAAAGCGTGCATCGTAATTTCGAAATCAGGATAGATGTGATGGACTGTCAAAAGCTTTTCTCCCACTTCAATAGTATAATCCATTTCTTCCATAATTTCCCTTTGAAGTGCTTCCTGCAAAGATTCACCTTTCTCCACTTTTCCACCCGGAAATTCGTACCTGAAAGAAGTATATGAAAATTTAGTTCGTCCCCGTTGTACACAAAGATATTTTCCTCCAGATCTGATAACGGCTGCTACGACTTCTATACTTTTCATAATGACTGCGGTATTGGGTTTCGAAGATAATGGATGCAAAAGTAATAAAAGAATGTGGGAAAGGAGGAAATAAATATTCAGAAAAGCATATTTATAATGCTCGGTACATTTTTGTAAGACATATTTGTTACTGCAAAGAATTTTATGTAGATTTGTGGGATAACAATATGAACACTATGGATTTTAATAAAGTCACAAAAGAAGCTGTAATACAAGCTTTACAAGATATCAAGAAAAATGGCATTCCTAAAAATGCACACTCTTCTACTTATGACATTTTATATAAAGGCAAAAGATTTCCACCTAAACTGGTGATGGAATATGCATATCAGCATTCTACTGGAACACAAATAACCAGAAAAGATTTTGAAGGAGGAGAAAAAACACCATGTTTTAATAGATTGAAAGAATTAGGATTTACTATAGTTCTTAAAGATAAAAATTCAAACTTCTATGATATACTGATTAAGTTTATTGAACAAGCTAAGACTAAAAATCAAAAGTATAAGGACTACCCTAAAGAGTTTCTGGGACTGAATGTAAGTGTTAGTTTTGGCATAGGTGGACCTTCAAAAACTCCATGGATTTCTTTTTTATACAATGGACAAAAGACCCAACATGGTATATACCCTGTATACTTATATTACAAAGAATATAATACACTTTTTTTAGCGTATGGTGTAAGTGAAACCACTCCGCCAAATATAGAGTGGAAGTTTAACACTACTCCTGAAACAATTTCCAATTTCTTTGAAGAAAAAGGAATAAAACCTAAACGATATGGAAATTCATATGTATTTAAGGATTATGATATTAACAATTTAAATCCTTCTACAATCAATAAAGATTTATTTGAGATCATCGAATATTATAAAAATTTAATAGTTTCACTCATAGAAACAAAGTATTTCAAAAAGATGCGCAAAGATAACGCAACCATGCTAAAAATCAAATAGTTATAAAACATCTTTTTTAGCAAAGTCGGAAAAGGAAGCAAATAAAAGCACATTTGGGCGGGAGTTACGTTACCAAATCGTAACTCGCCCCAAATCGTCGCCAAAAGTAAATCAATAGCTTGTATTTCAACCTTTTGCACACTTTTGCATAACATCAAATAGCTCAACAGTAATTAAATTTGTAACTAAAAAAAGTTGAGTTATGAGAAGTACATTCAAAGTGTTATTTTACACAAAGAACCAGTCAGTAAAGAATGGTAAGGCACCGATTATGGGCCGTATCACCATCAATGGAACCCAGGCAGGTTTCAGTTGCAAGAAAGAAGTGTCCCTCGCTTTGTGGGACGTCAAAGCCAACCGGGCAAAAGGTAAATCCGAAGAAGCCCGTACACTCAATCAGGAACTTGATAATATCAAGGCGCAAATTACCAAGCACTATCAGTATATTTGCGACCATGACAGTTTTGTCACGGCCAAGAAAGTCTATAACCGTTACGTCGGTTTCGGTGAAGATTGCCACACGCTTATGGCACTTTTCAAAGAACAGCTTGAATCATATAAGGAAAAGATAGGTAAAGGAAAAGCGGAAAGCACCTACCGCGGACTGGTTGCCGACTACAAAAGTCTTTTGCTTTTCATGAAAACCCAAAAGAACATCGAAGATATAGCTATTGATGAACTTGAAAAGCCGTTCATTGAGGACTACTATACATGGATGCTCGGAACGGCAGGAAATGCCAACGCCACAGCCTTCAACCGTGTCAACACCCTGAAATGGTTGTTATACATCGCACAGGAAAGAGGCTGGATAAGAGTCCATCCGTTTGTATCCTTCGAATGTGTGCCCGAATACAAAAAACGCTCCTTCCTTTCCGAAGACGAGTTGCAAAAGATGATCCATACAGAACTGAACCATAAACGCCAGCGGGCCAATCGGGATATGTTCCTTTTCATGTGCTTCACCGGGCTTGCTTACGCAGACCTGAAAGCTATCACCTATATGAATATCCACACCGACTCCGATGGCGGCACATGGCTTATGGGTAACCGTATAAAGACCGGTGTCGCCTATGTGGTAAAACTACTCCCCATCGCCATCGAACTTATTGAAAAGTACAGAGGATTGAATGAAAGGAAAACCTCTCCCGACTGTGTTTTCCCCGTGGGGGAATATCAGGCAATGCTGGGCAGCCTCAAGTATATCGGTAAGAAATGCGGTTGTAAGGTCGAAGTCACCCCGCATATCGGACGCCACACATTTGCCGTTCTGGCCATTCTCAAAGGGATGCCGCTTGAAACCCTGCAAAAGGTTTTGGGTCATAATTCCATTCTTTCCACGCAGATATATGCCGAACTTATCAACCCGAAAGTCGGCGAAGATACTGATAAACTGTGTGAGAGAATCGGCCATGTCTTCAAGCTCGCCATGTAGCATGACAACAAAAAGAAGCGTCCCCCAAGCCATAGCCCGGAGGACGCTTCTTCTCTCTCTTTATTTCCTGAACCGCCTGAAATCCCTGTAATTCTTTTTCAGCACTTCATACAGTCCGCTTTCGGGATAAAGCAGTTTCCCCCCGATAGTGGTATAGGGCACCCTCTTCTCATCCCTCAGCGTTTGCAGTGTCCGCCTTGAAATGTGCAGCATGGCACACACATCATCCCCGGTCATATAATGCTCGTCTGCGATTGTCGGACGCATCCGTGCCGTTGCCTCTTCCACCGCTTTGCCCGCTCTCCTGATCCATCCGGTCAGTTCCTTGAACTCTTCCGAATCCCTTGTGATAATCTCTGCCATACTCTTATTCCCTTCTGATTAATCCGCTTTCCAATATCTCCTGAATGTCCGTTTCCCGGTAAAAGAATTTCCCCCCTATGTTCGAGTAAGGCACAAGTCCGTTATCCCGATAGTTTTGCAGGCACCGTTTCGATATGCCCAGAGCCAGGCACACGTCCTGCGCATCCATTCATTTGTCCGGTGCAGGCGGAGCAATCTTTTTCTGTAGGTCATCCATTTGCACGGCCAGCGTACTGACCAGCCTTCTCAGTTCCTGATACGCGCTTGTTTCAATAATCGTCAGTTCCATACTAAAATCATTTTTAAGTTTCTGAATATGCGGCAAAGTAAAGCACATCTTCCGTCCTTTCCAAGTGCGGGGAAGCGGAGTCACCCGTTGGCGTGCATTGTCGCCCCTAAACATACAAAATGTTAAAATAATCCCCCGAACCATTGTCCTACCGCCCGTTCCTACTATATTTATACAAACCAAACCTTCAGAGCCTATGCGACTTAACATCACTATCACCCGAGGCTGCACGGATGACAACCGCCCCAAAGTCCACCGTGAAATGGCAAAGCTGCGCCGTTTCACCGGCCCATGCCCCGGTAGTGAATTTATCCTCCGGTTGTTTTCAGACGGACTATTCTTTTTCCGCTGCACCTATCCCATAGAGATAGCCTCCGTTACTGATGCGTTGAACTGGTATATTATCGGCTGTGACACCGATGCCGACCGTACCCAGACCGGTTGCGGCTTCCATAACCTGCCCGGTGTGGAACTTGAAGCCCACCAGACAAAGACACGCTGGTGGGCCGAAAATTTCCTGTTCCAGTTTGCCAATCAGCACGATTACGGGATAGGCGATATTCCCGACCATTTCTACCCGTTGGCCACCGGCTTCCATCCGCCCATACGCACGTTCAGCGGCCGCAGTTACTTTCTGCACGACTATTTCCCTTTCTCCCGTCAGGCCCCCGACCATGAAGCCGGCGACTATGAAAAGCGGGTCTATAACCTTGTTTCCAAATTCAAGAGCGGTGAGGCATCCGGCTTCACGGCCTATCTTGTCGCGCTGGCAGTTTTCCGCACTCCCCGCCTGATGAAGCACCGTGATGCTATTTCCCTCATGGTAATACCCGCATCCACCCGGCAGCGCCACGAACACCGCTTCAAGGATTTCTGCACGACTGCCAGCCGCCTGCTCCGTATCACCAACGGCTACGATGCCATCACCATCACCCATGACCGTGAAGAGTACAAAGGCCGTCAGGACAAGGACAAGACCGCCAATCTCCATTTCGACGCAACCGCCATCCGTGGCCGCCACATCCTGCTGTTCGATGATCTTCTGACCACCGGTGCCGGACTGTCCCAGGTCTCCCGCCGTCTCCTTGCCTGCGGTGCCCTTTCCGTCACCGGCATCTTCCTTGCCAAAACCCTGCCGCCCGAAGATGAATACGATTTCCTTCCGGTAGAAGAGACAGAAGATGAAGAATAACGGCACAAAGGCCCGTCCCTGCATCCGAGCAGCAACGGGCCTTTCATCCATTCACTTATATCTTCCTGCCTTTACTCTTTTTAGGTATTGGCGTTTCCTTCTCCGCCTTCCTCTCCGGTACCGCAGTTCCTTTCTGCCGCATGGCCGGAAAGTTCTCTTTCAGCAACCTTTCCGCCAGCCTCTTCGCCTTTTCCTGCATCTCGTCGTACACATCCCATCTGTCCCGGCCCGTCAGTTTGCCTGCAATTTTCTCGAACTGTTTATGAAAGCTGAAGCTGTCCGGGTATTCATCAATCACTCCATCCATCGGATACCCCCGTTCTTTAATATAAAGCAGAACCATCCGGTCATAATTATCCGCCCCCCGCGTCAGTCCCAATCCTTTTTTCACGTCAGTCAGCTTGTAGTAATTCTCCCATGTGGGCGCGAGATGATAAGTTTCACTCTCTATTGCATTTTTCAGCACTGACTTGTCTTGAAACGCCTGCTGCCACATAGCTTCCGTATTTTCCGGTTCACCGTAGCGGTTCACCTTATTTTCCATTAGCGAAGGCCATCCCCTCAGTTTATGCACAGCCAGAGATTTCACGGTAAATTCCGGATCAAAGAAGTCGTTTTCTATGTATTTATACATATAGTCACTGTATTGCATTTCTCCTCTTATGTCTTCGCTGAAAAGCAGCACCCCTTTGTCCGTTTCCACCCCCGTATAATATGTATTCCCGTGCTTCAAATCATCCAGCATATCCGTTACCGCTACGGGCGATGCCTTTATTTCCTGCCATATCTCCGGCGTGAGCCGGCGAGTATAAGTCTCATCCCTCGAAAACGGGTCTGTTTCATTTCACAGACAATACACCACTTCCGACAACCGCTGGTATCTCTGCAACTCTATCCCATGCTCGTCCATCGCCTTTTCCAGCCTTTTCAGATAATCCCCATTGTCCCCGTCCTGCAAGGGCGGCACAATCCGCATGTCAGGCACATTATAATACATCATGCCCATAGTCGGTATTTCCGCCCCTTTCAATGCCTTTTCCACATCTTCCTGCACGAACTCCTGATAGCCCTCTTCCCCCGTGCCCTTCATGCTGATATGCACCGGGTTGAAATGTCTGTCCACCGTGATATACACGCTGCCGCCGTCTGTATTTTCCTTTTCCATCCATCCCAAAAATTAAATGTTTATACTCTGTCCCTTCTTCTTGAACGGTATTCGCACCTTCATTTCCACGTCCGGAAACCGCGCATTATCCGGTCGTGTAACCAGCAGCGACACAATCCGTTCCTGCTCCCTTGTCAGCGGTGCACTCGTCAGTTGCAGGTTTCTCAGCCGGTTGAAGTTTCTCAGTGTCGGTGCCATATCACACCGCTTCGTGCAAATCCCGTATCGCAGTATTTCCGGTGAAACCGTCTTGCAGTCCCCGATCTCCGCCCGGAATTTCGCATCCAGCGGTGCCACCTCATGGAATCTCAACTCTCCCGGCCTTCGTTTTCCGTCGAAAAAGTGCCCGGCCAAATCATTCAGAAACTCTTCCAGTGCCTTGTCTCCTTTATCCGTCTTGCCGAACAGCAACACCTTCTGGCCGTATTCCACTGCCATGCAGGTGGGGAAAGCCGCCAGCCCGTTCCGTATTACATCCCCGTCCATCCCGAAACGGTGTCCCAGTCGCCTGTAATCCTCATTTTCCAGCAAAGCCGTATGTTCCGCCGATGCCGAAAGCTGCTCGATGCCCCTTTCCTCGCAGAACGCCGCATCCCGCAATCTCACCACCCCCGAAGGATGCACCCTTTCCCGTTCCAGCACCGGGCACAGCCGTTCCGGATAATCCCCGTTGTCCGTGCCGAGTATCGGAGGAATCAACCCCTTGTCCTTAAAGTCGAAACGGAACATTCAGTGATCGGGAATAAATTCCCGTCCTGTCGTGTGAAATCTCACGTTGTTGCTGATAAAGCGGGAGAATCCCTCTTCTCCCTGTCCGCGCATACTCAGATACACGGGTTTGTAGAAAGCGTCCAACGTCATATACAGACTGCCGCTTTCCACCGCTTGCATTTTCTTTTCTTCCATAAATTCTATAAGATTAATTGTTTTTTCTCTTTGTTTTGTGGAGTAATGGAGGCAACGTGTTTCGCCTGCCGCTGTCTGTCAGACGTTTTTTGTTTCGGAGCTTCCTGTTTGCGGTATGTCTCCGGTGACTTGCCTGTCTTTTCTTCTTCCGAATGTGGATGCAGCACAGAATGTAACGTTTCCGCCCTTTCAGTCCGGTTTATCCGTGCGCCCAACCTGAACTCCCCATCCGTGATATGGAACTCCGATTGCAGCAAATCCGCCGCCATCTCCTTTGCCTCTTTCTGTAAGGACGCATAGCCGAAGTCGTGTGCCGACAGAGGTGCGTTCATCCGTGCCTTCATGCTGTCTCCCAGCTTCTCCGCCAGTTCCTTAAACTCATATTCATAGCTGAAAGGATGCACCTTGTCTGCCGCAACAAGTCCGGCATACCCGTTTTCCGAAATATACAGCAACGCTGCCACATCATAGTTCCGGGGCGAGATGCCCAGCCCGAATTCCTTTGTCAGACGGTCGAAGTTATGGAAGTCGGGCCGCAGGTCGAACTTCTCCTTGCATACGCCCCCGTCCAGTACGCTTCTGTCCGTAAACTTGTCGGGAGTGAAACTCACCACCGATTTCCTCAACTGCCCGTCCGTGCTCCGCAAATCCGCTTTGGACAGCTTTTCGATGCAGTTGTCTGCCAGTTCCGCCACCCGTTTGGTTGGCAGATCCAACTCGTATATCCGCAGTGTTTCGGGTACTTTGGTCACGTTGAAGAAGCCGTCGGCCAGATGTTGCAGATAACTGTTGCGTGCCTTCATTCCTTTCGGAGTGTCTGAGAACAACATCACGCCCTCTTCCGTCGCTACGGCATACACCCGGTTTTCCGTTCCGGCAGCTTCCTGCACCGCCACTTTCCGTTTGTCCGGCTTCCCGGCAATACGGTTCAAAATATCATTCAGGATTGACATAGCCTTGTATTTTTAGAAGTGAATAACCGGCGGCAAAGAAAACCATTCACCCGCCAATCCGCAATACCGCATACATGCAAGTCGCCCGTTGGCGGTTGTTGGCGTGCAGCCTTTACGCCAGACGCTCATCCAGCATCCGGTTATAGCTCTTGCGCAGGGAGTCGATGAACGGAGTGGTGTCCGTACAGCGATCGAACACCTTGCCACGCTTGGTGTACAGCGCATTGATTTTCAGATGAAACACTTCCTCAAACACCCGGATTACGTCTATCACCGTCAGCTTCCGTCCTTCCACAGAGTCCACGGCTCCGGCAGCCATCAGTGCAGCTACCAGTTCAATCAGGTCATTGTCCGTACCGTTCCATGTCAGCGTAATGGCTGGTTTCTTTCCGTTTCTTCTTACCGTTTCCGTTTTAAATCCGGCAGGCGTGCCACCGTGACGGAGCATCTCCTTAACCATCTCGGCTTCCGCATCCAGCAATGCCATTGTTTTACCGATGAATACGTCATACAAAATGTGTCGGTGCTCTTCCGGCACTCCGTTAGAAGTCTGTTGCATAAAAGCCAGTTCTATTTTCGTGTAGTTCAGCCGGCGTAGTTGTCCCGTCAGGTCCTCATCCTGCGAAAGTTCCGCAAGACAGGTCACAAAGTGGTCATAGGCGGCAGGCAGTTCACCCGCCGCAAGTTCGGAGCCGTTAATATAAGAGGCAAACAAATTGAAAAGAGAAGTTTCTATCAATGTTTTCATCGTATCGCATTTTTAGGTTCTACAATTCAACACTTCACTGTAAATCATCCTACCCGGACAAATGCAAGTGCCGTGCCTGAAAAAATGAACCTATAAAATATTGATAATAAACCTCATAAGAAATCATCAAAACGATGTGTACAGGAAAACATTGTGTATTGGACATTATGCGTCCGAATTTTGGACACATTCTAATCCAGACGGTACTTCTTCAATTTCAGATAAAGCGTGCTCCGGCTGATACCCAACAGCTTGGCAGCGGCTTTCCTGTCGTTGCCGGTTGCTTCCAATGCTTTCAGAATAGTTGTCCGTTCCGTTCTTTCATCGTTCAGCGCATAGCCATCCGCCTGTTTGGGCTTGTCCGGTAAATCCACGTCTTCAGAAGTAATCCAGTCATCTTTCGCCAGCAGGGCGGCACGTTTCACTACCCCTTTCAGTTCCCGTATGTTTCCCGGCCACGGATATGCTTTCAATATTCGCTGCGTGTTCCGGTCAAAGCCTTTCACGTCTTTTCCCAATTCCCAGTTGGCGATGTCGAGCATGAACTCTGCCAGCGGGATAATATCTTCGGGACATTCTGCCAACAGCGGCACATACAGCGGAAATTCATTCAGACGATGAAACAAGTCTTCTCTGAACCTGCCTTCCGTTATCGCCCTCTTCAAATCCTCATTCGTGGCGGCTACCAGCCGTATATCCGCTTTCACTTCTTCCTTGCCGCCTACGGGGCGGTAACGCTTTTCCTGCAACGCCCGTAGCAATAACATCTGCACTTCCTGACTCAAATTGCCCACCTCGTCCAGAAACAATGTCCCGTGGTCGGCGGCGGCAAACATGCCCGTCCTGTTTTCCGTGGCACCCGTAAAGGCTCCCTTCACGTAGCCGAACAGTTCCGATGCCGCCAGTTCCTTCGGGAGTGCCCCGCAATCCACCGCTATAAACGGAGCATCCGCACGTTCACTCAGTGCGTGTATATGCCAGGCCACATTTTCCTTTCCCGTACCCGATGCGCCACGTATCAGCACAGTCAGCGTATCTACCGGAGCCACCAGCCGGATTTGTTCCTGCAATTTCACAGCCAGCGGGCTGGTACGCCGGTAGTAAGCCCGTCTGTTCTCCGGTTTCTCCTGTTCCCGTAGCAGTCCTGCGATAGTTGTCAATACCTTCTCCGTCTGTACGGGTTTGGGCAGATAGTCCGTAGCTCCTTTCTTTACGGCTTCCACCGCACCCGGTATGTCCCCGTAACCCGTCATGATAAGAAAAGGCATCCGGTAGCCGTTTGCTTTCATCCATTCCAACAGTTCCACACCGTTGCCGTCTTGCAGGCGGTAGTCCGACAATACCAATCCTACCTCTGTCCCGGCAATAAACTCCTTTGCCGAAGCTACCGATAACACGTAACGGGCTTCCAACCCGTTTTTCACCAGCCAGTTGGCCACCACCCGGGCATATACCCGGTCATCTTCCACTACCAATATCGTTTTCATTCCATGCCTTCCTTTAGTTCCTTTGCCTTTTCCACCGCTTCGTCCACTGTCGTCACCAGTTCCCATACCTCTGCAACCGCCGCCTCATCCCATGCTTCCGGTGCCAGCGATGCCAGCCGTTCCAGTTCCTGAACGGGTATGTCCATGCGTATCGTTTCCCATAACGGCGTCCCTTTGTGTATCAGGGCGATTATCCCCGCATAATCTTTCGTCCCAATGGCTTTCTGCAAATCAGTCGTTGTCTTTTCCATATCCTGCACGAACATGTCCAGTATTTCTTCTCGGTCATCTTCTCCTTCCAGCAATGCGGTGAAGTCCGGTCCTTTCCGTTGCGGTATCCTGCCGCCCGTACATTCCGCTACGGCTGACAGCAGTTCATCCATTGAGAAAGGTTTGTGCAGGTATCCCGCAAAGCCGTCCCTCTTCAGTTGTTCCCTTTCCCCGTCCGCCCGTGCCGTAACGGCGAGTACGGGTATCTCTTTGGATTGTCCCAGATTGCTGTTCCTCAGCAAAGCCAGCACCGTATATCCGTCCGCTTCCGGCATCTGCATATCCGTCAGTAACAGGTCATACCGCCTGCCGCGCAACAGTTCCGTCAACTCCTTTACATCGTGGCAACAGTCACACGCCACCCCGCTTCGTGCCAGCATCCGCCGGGTCATGTCCGCCTGTATCCGGTCATCGTCTATCAGCACTGCCCTCAGTCCCGACAAACGGACGTATTCCACCCGCTGCACGCTTCCTGTTTCCGGCCCGCCCGCTTCCTGCATGGGCAGGCGCACTTCAAAAGTGCTTCCATGCCCTTCCCGGCTTTCCACGCTGACAGTACCGCCCAGCAGGCTGACCAGCCGTGCCGTTATCGAAAGTCCCAGACCGAATCCCGGTTGCGGGTTGTCGGCGTCCAGCCGCTCAAACGCCTTGAACAGATTTTTCTGCCTGTCCTCACTGATGCCCGTGCCCGTATCACGGACAAAGAAGCACAGCCAGCCGTCCGCATAGCGTACTCCCACATGCACGTATCCCACCGGGGTGAACTTCACGGCATTTGTCAGCAGATTGTTCAATATCTGCGTCAGGCGTATGCGGTCGCCTTCCACCATTGTATTTACGCCTTCGGTTTCTACGGTCAGTCCCAGCCCTTTCTTGTCTGCCAGTGTGCGGAACAGGTGCAGCACGTTCTCAATCACCCGTCCGGGATGAAACGTTTCCTTGTCCGGTTGTTCCTTTCCCGCTTCCAGCCGGTAGTAGTAAAGCAGGTTGTTTGCCAGTCCGATGACATGGTGCGAGGCATTGAGTATATTTTCCGCATAACGGTTGCGCTGCGCTTCGTCCTTTTCTTCCGGCATCAGTTCGGCATAGCCGTTTATGGTGCTCAACGGGGCGCACAGGTCATGGCTCACGGTCAGCAGGATATTCTGTCGGGACTGCGACAATTCCTCATTCTTCCGGTTCGAGGCTTCCAGTTCCATGCGTGTCTTGTGTTGGCGATTCACGTCCCGGTGTATCACCATATACAGGATGATGACGAGCAGGAACGTTCCGATACCTATTCCCGTTATCAGCCGGAAAGAGCGGTTGCGCAGGTCCTGTTGCGCTTGTATCTCCCGGCTGAGAGAATCCGCTTCTTTCTTCTCGAAGTGCTGTATCAGCGCACCAATCCTTCCGTCCAACCGTTGGTTTTGTGTCCGGAGACTGTCTATTTCGGTGGATAGCCTTTCTTCATACAACCGGGTGGTGTCGCTGATTTCTTTTTCAAGGGAATACAGCAGGCTTGGAGATATGGGGTGTTGTGTACCTGCGGCCCGTATTTTTCCGGCAGTTTCCATTTTCTCCTTTTGCCGGGCATAGGCCGATTTTTTCCCTTTCTTTTTGAAGAAGCTCCATAAGTTTCTTTTCTTGTTTCCGGTAGCAGGAGGTTCGATAGTTGTTGCCGCCTCAGGTGACGGCTGTTCTTCGGTTTGCCCCACAATGGCAGGAATTTTCCTGTTGACTATCTCTCCGACATCGGGCATATTTTCCAGCAGGTCGAGGACCACTGCCATTTGTTGTTCTTTCTCGGTCAGTAAGTTGCAAACCGAGTCGATGCAGTTCCGTTGTTCCAGCATAGTCAGCTCTTCCGTTTCGGCATGGCGGAGTACCTGTTTCTCGTACCATACGGCGCTTATGATACCGAGCACAAGTATGGTGAGCAGGATATATCCTGAAAGGATTCTAGCTTGCAAAGTTCTTTCGGGTTTATATCCTCTATCGCATCTTTTGTCCATGTCTTCGCTAAATTATATAGATAGCAAAGTTAAAGACGAACTTCCGAAACTTTATTCTGATGTTTATCGTAAAAATTCTGATTTCTAACAGGTTTAGGTATTATCTGCATCTTTCCTGATTTCCGATGGCGATTTTCCAAAATTCCGCTTGCAATAATCCGAAAAAGTGGATAAGGAATTAAAATCGTTAGCTTCAGCTACCTTTGTCAAAAGCATGTCCGTATGCTTCAGCATCTCTTCAATATTCTTTTTCCGCTTCTCTCGTAGCCACTCGGCTACGTTCATACCGAATGTCTGCTGAAAACGTTCTCTGAAAGTTGTTTCTGATATGTGGCAACATTTTGCCAGTTCGCTGCCTGTTCTGACTTCTTTGGCTTTCAGTTCTACTATATTTTTGAAACTGTTGCATTTGAAGTCAGGCAGGTACTTTTCCGCCATGCGAAAGTCTTCTTCAGTCAGAAATGTCGTATCCTCTTGCTCCCGTGCCACAAGCAGGCTTTGAAACTGTCGTATCATATCCCCCGTTATCTGGTTATAAAGATAATTTAGGTTCGGATGCTTTCCTGTATCATTGATAGCCGCCTGCATACGCATACAGAACCGTAAACCTTCTCTGTTACGGCTCTTGAAATAATTTTTATAAGTATCCATCACATAGCCCAATGCGTCATTGTCCGGGCAATATGCCGTCAGGATATACAAAGCCATTTGTTGCTCTACGTCCACCAATGGATAGGGGCAATGCTTCCTCAGTTGTTTCACCAGCCATGACATGGCAGATATGTTTTTCGACAATTTTTCCAGTGCCGTCCACGTAGCCGGATTCTTTATATCCGTCTGCCGCACGGCAGCCTGTACCGTTTTCATCCACTCGTGCAACTCTGTTTGTCGGGCTTCATCCATTAAAATCTGATTCAAAGTCTTTTTCATATATTCTGTTTTAAATGGAAAAAGTAATATGGACTTTATTTCATTCTGTTCTGCTGGTCTTCCCTGATTTTTTCCAGCCGTTCCATGTACTGGTTCCGGTCAACCTTTTTTTTCTCACCCATGTAAAACGCATCGGACACATACACCATCAGCCAGACACTTGCAATGACGTAAGCGATACAGGCGCATTGTCCCGCTATTCTCCGCATCTTGCCCATAGCCTTGTATTTCTGTTCAAGGACTGCCAGCTTCGCAGATCGTAGATAACACGTATAGTTGAACCAGAGCAGTGGAGATACCAGCAAAAAAGTAATTATCAGGGATAACGGATCATAACGGCTTTTCAGCGGCAGCATTTCCATCAAATCGGTTTTCAGTACGTAATAGCTGAATAGATGTTCCACAACCAGCACGTTGCACCACAAGGGTATTGACGACCACATGACCGCTACCCATGTAACCATCTTGTCCTTCATCAGAAAACGGTTCCGACTGCACATTTTATATGTCCAATAAGCCAATTCCCTAAAAATAAAACATGTCATATTGCATTTTTATTTATTTCTGTTCATACTTTACTTTATACTGTTTTGCTATTGTTATCAATGCCGCATATCCGCCTGTTTATTGTTATCAAATATATACGAAAGGTACGGAAAACCAGTTCCCGTCTTGTTTATTAACGTCAGTTTAACACGTTAAGGGTAAAAACAAGCTCCGTCCATTATCTTTTCCCGATTGAAATTTGCCCTTTCCCTGTCATATCCGTAACTTTGTAAATCAAAGAATCCGATATGAATCAGGAATTATTAAAGCGCACGCTAAAGAACCGCCGCATAGAACTGACGGAGCAGGAGAAAAAGGACTACTATCCTAAAGAAGCTCTTTTTATGCTTCTGTTTACTTCTGTCGCCTTACTGTTTTGTCTTGTGATGGCAAAGATTAAGGGTGAACTGATAGAACCGGAATTTGTATGGACTGTCGTATTGTTTCCGGTTGTTTCCGCTGCGGTGGGTTACATTACCTATCAGAACAAGAAGAACACGCTCAAACTGCATTACATCAGTACGGCACTCCCCCCCCAAGAGCAGCAAAAAGTCCTGATACGGCTGGCTAAGGAAAATCAGTGGGAAATAATACTGTGCAACAAACAGCAATTCGTAGCCGATGACATTTGTATGCGCTGGCGTGTGCGTGTAACCGTCATTTACGGAAATCCGTATATGGCTTACAATAGCCGGTGTAATCCCACTCGCCGTTTGCACGCTTCCGGTGGCAGGAATTGGGATAACCGGGAAGCGATCCGCCGGGCTATCGAGAAAGAATGGGCGATTAAAAATAAGAATTAAAAGAGAACGATATAAATGATAACTCCCTATTTGGTTAGAATATCCGGTTTTCGCTTTTTCGGCAGGGGATTGCACGACATTCCCGGAGACGAAGTGGCTGTTATGGCATTTTTCATGTTGTTTCTGTTTGTTCCGTGCCTGTGGCTTGTCAGGTATTTAAAAGATGACAGGATAGATGAAGACCGGCAGGACAAGCTGCTGGAGATACATATTGTCTTGACCATCGTCCTGACTGTTGCGGGGGGTGTCTTTGCCCGGATGTCCGCACTTGTCAATAGGTGGATAGACGAACAACCGTTCATTGTGGCAGCTTACATAGCGTTGGCACTCAGTGTTTTTGGTGTCGCTATCGGCAAAGCTATTGATTTCTGGGTATATTATTTAAAGAAAAGAATATCCTAAGGCAGTATGATAGAGTACATGAACATTCCGGCTTTGGTCTGTGTCTCCCTGTTAGGTGCGGGAGCCCTTGCCATGATAGCAGGCTCGCTATTGAAAATGCAATGGGCTACGGAGGGGAAAAAGACTTCGCTATTCACTTATCTTTTATGCCTGATTGCAATGGCAGGTTCCG
>OBVH01000404.1_pt1 | contig 24320 bp, 21 predicted proteins | sample 1495001 | NCBI WGS metagenome assembly OBVH01 (sample SAMEA2579959, study PRJEB22360) | human gut metagenome
AGCTTCTTTTCCTCTCTGCGCCCCGCTCTCTCGATCTCCCCGGGGCTTAACCAGCTTCTTTTCCTCTCTGCGCCCCGCTCTCTCGATCTCCCCGGGGCTTAACCAGCATGCTCCTTATATCTACGCCCCATGTACGCAAAAATCTGCCTCCGACAATAACATTGTCATGAGGCAGACTCCTTTCTGTACTTATTCTCTTCACTGTTTCTTCACCTAGAGCATCGTAGCTGTCATCGCTTCTCATTATCTCAATAATCGGCACTTCTTCGCTACCTTCACTAACAGATATCCCTTCGGGAAGCTGCGAAGCTCCTGCTCCGTGATGCCCCGCATCAATATCAGCATGACAAAATAGACTACAGCAGCAATTACGATCGCAGGAATGACAGAGATCCGCATGGACTTCGTCACCATATACAGACCCTCGTAGATTGCCCAGGCTGCTGCTCCCATAAACGCGGAGGCGAACGCCGGAATGACGAAAGTCTTTACGATCTCCTGCCGGTAGCCTACCGCTCTTCTTACCGCCCACTGGTTCAGCACACACATCATACCGGAATACAGCGTATTAGCGATGGCAATGCTGTACAGATCCAGTCTTGTGAACATCAGAAGCAGCACTGCTGCCACCGTCTGCACCACCAGCGAGATCCCCGCATTGATGATCGGGGTATTGACTTTGCCAAGTCCCTGCAAAATCGAACTGTTCAGAGTCGACAGTGCATAAAAGATAACCGACAGTGACAATGTCATTAAAAGAGCTGCCGCCAGATTCAATTCCTCTGCCGTCTTATTCGTGAACAGCAGACTGATCACCGGCTTCGCCAGTACAAAAAGTCCCACAGCGCAGGGAATCGAGATCACCATGGTAGTCTTCACTGCCAGTCCGATCTTCTCTCTGGCTCCCTTCGCATCCCGGGCTGCCATCAGCTGTGCCACAGAAGGGATCATGGCCGAAGCCATGGCCGAGGCAAAGGCAATGGGAATATTGGACATTGTCAGGGACTGTCCGGAGAAAATACCATATTTTTCATAAATAGATACCGTATCCAGATTGCGAAGGGACGGATACCATTTGGTGTAGATACTGTTGTTGACCGTACTGCTTAAGTTATATACAGCCGTACTCAAAATAAACGGTGTCACCACCAGTGTGATCGTCTTGAATATCTGTCCGTAGGAATCCACATGTTCATGCCTGTCACGCTGCACTCTGCGCAGGATCATTCCACGATTCAGAGCATAGACTCCCGCCATAAAAAGCAGCGCCACTAATACGCCGACACCGGTACCCAGTGCACTTCCCACTGCACCGTAGGTTGCTCTCATCACCTGCCCTGCCTGATCCGCCGGAACCTCCATCGTTCCCATAAACATTTGGATCAGAAGGTATGCCGCGCCTACGCTGACTACCGCATTGGCGATCTGCTCCAGGATCTGCGATACGGAGGTCTGCGCCATGCTCTTATGTGCCTGAAAATACCCTCGTAAAACTCCCAGGATACCATAGACGAAGATCGTCGGTGCAAAGGTGCGCAGTACTGTGACCGCTGCTCCGGACACGAATAATCCCGCTCCGAAAAACAGAAAAAGGCTGGCTATACCGCCAACCACCAGTACATAGATCATGGCTCCGTGGAACAGTCTGTGGGCATTACGGTATTCCTTCTCTCCCAGCTTCTGTGCGATAGCTTTGGAAATTGCCGAGGGAATACTATAAGAGGAGATCAACAGAATGATCGTATAATAGTTATACGCTGACTGGTAATAACCAAGTCCCAGATTCCCGATGACACTCTGTAAAGGGCCCCTGTAAAGGAGCCCTATGATTCTGCTGATGATTCCGGCTGCCGCCAGAATTCCCGCCTGCATATAAGATCGTTTCTTGGAACTGTTCTTATCTGCCATATGTTATCTTACCCTATTTCAGTTCTTTATCCGATCAGCCAGTCATACATCTCCTGATATTTCCCGGCGGATACCTTCCAGGAGTAGTCGGTGGCCATGGCACGATCCACGATCTTATTCCACTCTCTCTTCCTGTCATAGTAAATATGCTCCGCATAGCGGATCGTATTCAGCATCTCGTGTGCATTGTAATTCGTAAAGCTGAAGCCCGTACCGGTGCTCTCATACTCATTATAGGGCTGTACGGTATCCTTCAGTCCACCGGTCTCTCTGACGATAGGTACGGTACCGTAACGCAGTGCGATCAACTGACTCAGGCCGCAGGGTTCGAACAGGGACGGCATCAGATAAGCATCACAAGCCGCATAGATTTTATGGGACAGTGCATCCGAATAATAAATGTTGGCAGACACCTTGTCTCCATACTTCCAGTCGAAATGACGGAACATATTCTCATAACGTTCCTCACCGGTGCCCAGTACCACGAACTGGATATCATCCTGGCACAGTTCATCCATTACATAAGCGATCAGATCCAGACCCTTCTGGTCTGTCAGTCTGGATACCAGACCGATCATCATTTTCTTATCATCTACGCGAAGTCCAAGCTCTTCCTGCAGGGCTCGCTTATTCTTCACCTTTTCCTTGCGGAAATTCACTGCATTATAGGCTTTTACGATATTTTTGTCCGTCTCCGGATTGAACTCTCCATAGTCGATGCCGTTGACAATACCGCGCAGATCATGACTTCTCGCACGCAGCAATCCGTCCAGGCCCTCACCGTAAAACGGAGTCTTGATCTCCTCCGCATAGGTATCACTTACGGTGGTCACTGCATCCGCGAATACGATACCGCCCTTTAACAGATTTGCATCCTTATAAGCCTCCAACTTGTCAGAGGTAAAATAATACTCCGGCAATCCGGTAATGCTCTGTACCGTCTTCACATCCCATTTTCCCTGGAACTTCAGATTATGTATGGTGATCACAGACTTCATGTTGCGGTAGAAATCTCCGCCATGGAAACGCTCCTTCAGGTATACCGGAATCAGACCGGTCTGCCAGTCATGGCAATGGATCAGATCCGGCTGAAAATTCAAAAGCGGTAATGCCGACAGCACTGCCTTGCAGAAATATGCATACTTTTCGATCTCATATCTGGGATCATCCCCATAAGGCTTAAAACCACCGAAATAACTCTCATTATCAATGAAATAATAATGCACCCCGGCTTCCTCTGCCTCCAGAACACCTACATACACATTCTGCCAGTTGAAATCCATGTAGAAATGTGTCACATACCTGAGCTTATCCTTCATCTCCTGCTTCATACAGGTATACTTCGGGATAAACACTCTTACATCAAAATACTCCTTGTCAATATACTTCGGCAAAGATCCTACGACATCCGCAAGTCCTCCGGTCTTGATAAAAGGTACGCCTTCCGATGCGGCAAAAAGAATTTTTTTCATGTAAACCCTCCACATATGCTACGGCTTGTATTTCAAAATATAGATTGATTATACCATGTTTACGATTCGTAGAAAAGAGGGCAGAGACAATTTACAAATCTTTAATCTCCCAGTAACCCTTTCGATCCGATCCTACTCTAACTATTTTTCCCTCTTCTTTCAGTGCCTTTATAAGACGAGCTACCTTTCTCGGACTTATGCTCATTTGTTTTGCCATTTGTTTTGCTGTGACAAATGGATTTTCTTTTAGGATCTCCAAAGTTTCCATTTCTTCCGACTTTTCATTGCCAATATCATTGCCAACATCATTGCCATTGGCAATGATATTGGTATCCTCTTTTTGTTCTGTTGAAAATGGAATCTCTACTTTAATAAAATGCTCTGAAATATGAAAGATGCTCTTATCATATACTTTGAGAATTCTGCTCATTCCTGACCCCAGCTGTTCCACAAGTCCTACATCTTTAAATACTCTCATCAATTCACGATTTCTTGGCATGCTGCTACAGCTAAAAAAATCCTCTTCACTCTGTCCCGGTATCAATCCTCCATAGGAAGTAAAAATCATTCTGTCACTAAAAATTTCAAAAACCGGAGGGATCTCTCTCGTAAAATCAGAATGAACAATTGTATTTATTACAGCCTCTCGCATAGGAATAGGTGCAACCAGATTTGTTTCTGTTCTCTGCGCAGTTGTCACTTTTGTTCTCGTAACATTCTCAATCTTTAATTTTTCCAACACTTGATAGGTTGCTTTAATCAAAGAACAATAACCATATTCTTCATTTTCAATCAGATCTACTTTATCTTTTCCTGCATATTTTGCGACCTTTACTGATATGCCGTTTTCATCTGCTAATAAATATGCAACATAATTATATTTTCCATCCGGGGTCAGGAGTTCCAGCGAATTTACAAATTTATCATTTAACTCCATTCCTCTTTCCTGATAATATATTTTTAATTGTGCAAATGTCAGATCCTGTCTGGGGGATGTGATATTTCTTAATGTATTATGAAGCCTTTTACTGTAATAATTGTCTATCAGCGGTGTCGGCATCGGTTGCGTAGATGTTCCTATCCGCATAAAACATCCATTCGGCGACATCCCTTGTTTTTTAATATAATACGGCTTTTCAAGTCCACTGGAAATCAAAATTTTAATGATTGGAATATTATCTATTTCCTCTGTTACAATATCAAATAATCCCATAGTTGATGGAAGAATATTATTTTTTATTCGATCTGCTATTTTCAATTGCGTAGAATCTAATTCCGGCACACCGATAGGGCTCCCTATATCATCTAAACCGATATAGAGTATTCCTCCCTCTTTATTGTTCAGAAATGCTACAACTTCTTTTTCCAGTTTGTCATTTAATTCCGATTTAAATTCTGTTCGACTATTTTCCTGAAGCATATTCCCTCTTTTCCACAATTATCATCAACTATTTACATTGACCCTTTATTTCTTCTATAGTGTCTTTTAATCCACGTATCTTCTTTATAATCTCAAAGTTTTCACTATTTAAATCAAAAACATTAACCGAACCTATTGCACTTACTAATTCTTTTTCCACCTTACTCAAAGTATTGTAAATTTCAGCTTTTAATGTATCCTCTTTAGCATTATTAGAAGATGCTTTCGTATTAACAGATGTACTTTCTATATCTTTAGAATATAAGCCTCTCCCAACTCTTGAAATATCATTTGAGTCAACTAATTGTGCAATAGCTCCGGCAATTTGATTTTTCGTAGGTATTTTCCCACTTTTTTGAATTATGTATTTTTTAAAATCATCATTAGTATACATGCCATATGTTTTTACGCATTCAATAATATAAATCTTAATTTCTGCTGTCGATATCTTCATTTTTTCCTCCACTTCATGTATTTCGTTTAAAGCGTTTGAATCGTTAAATTCGTTAAGCGTTGTTTCTTTAGTCATTTGTGGCATCTTTTTAACAAATTATACCATTTTAAAATTCATTTATCAATATCTTTTATTTTGAATCCCGTTGTTTTTCCATATAGTTAGTTTATATAAAAATAGCAATAATTACTTATTTCACCATACAAGTAAAACAAAGTAATTATTGCTATTATTCAGTCATCATTTACTTTTTCATCTAACTTTTCGTTTCAAATTTCTCATGATCTGTAGGACAGCCGGATTCTGTCGGCGATCAGAGCGATGAATTCAGAATTGGTAGGTTTGCCTTTGCCCGTGTCGATCGTGTAACCGAACATGGCATCCAGGGTCTCCATGCGCCCTCTGCTCCAGGCAACCTCAATGGCATGGCGAATAGCGCGCTCCACGCGGCTGGGTGTGGTCTGGAACCGCTTGGCGATGGTCGGATACAGGATCTTTGTGATAGAACTGATCATTGCCGGATCCTCTACCGACATCATGATAGCTTCCCGCAGATACTGATACCCTTTGATATGTGCCGGCACTCCGATCTCATGGATCATATCCGTGACATCCTTTTCCAGGTCATGGATGACTTCCTGGGTCTGTTCCTTTTTTTCTGTCGCTTTTACTGTGCTGTCTTTGGCGTTTTTCGTAGAAGGAACCGTGATCATAATTTGGAATTCCTTGTTGGCATTCATCAGATCCCCCAGGATTTTGTATACTTTTTCATTATCCTTTGTAGTTGTAATGTTTAATTTTTCCATTAAACTACCTCCATGACTACAAAACTACTTTTTTCACGTACCGTTCTATTATAAATAGATATGCATCGTAGCTTCAAGCAGAACCCGTCGCAAGATTTTTCCAAATTTCGCAAAAAAGGCGCCCGGAATGAACCGGACGCCAATAAGAGGGAAAATGTATAAGTAGAAAAACTACGAGTAAAGCAAATTAAATTAATGATGCTCTGCCAAAGTGTGAAGTGCTTCCTTGATGGCTGTCTTCACGGTCTCATCCTGTTCTGCATTCAGTCTGTGCAGTAGATAGGTCTTGGCATATTCGGTGCCGATGCTTCCTAACGCTTTTGCTGCTTCGACACGGATCTTCGTATCCGGATTGTCGATCATGTGGGCAATGCTGTTGACACTGTCTTCATCCTTGATCCGGCTCAGAGCTTCCAGTGCAGCTACCACCACGGTATCATCGGAAGAACTCAGATATTTGATGATCTTGTCGGATTTTCCTTTCTCTTGTAATTTTTGGATCTTACTTAAATCATGTTGTTCCATAAACACGCGCCTCTTTCTTTCTGCCAGCGCGGGGGCGGTGAAAATCGTCTCCGGATCATCCACTTTGCTTCGCCTGTGGTGATTGGCTTTTCTTGATAATGTTATGATAACACCTTATCTGTCAGAAAACAATTATAGTAAAATGAAGGATTTCTAAAAATTCTATAACCTCATTCTACTTACGTTCAAATAAATCGCACCGGGCTTCTAATGCATGATAATCCAATGCTGATTTTACATATCCTGCAGTCATATCATTCATTGCTTTCTGCTTAGCTCCTTGCATTCACTTTGCTGGAATATACATTCGGGAAATCCTCTCGAAGCCATTCCACATATTCATCCGAAATACGGTACAATTTGAATTCTTCCATTATACTTCCTTTCTTCGGTATAAAACAAAAAGAGAGCAAATATTTTACTATTTGCTCTCTCAGAATTTAAGATTCTCCACTTATATGGCAGGAGCTCTCCCGAGTTTAAAATCTTCCACTTATATGGCAGGAACTCTCCCGATAATCAATTCCTTATCTGTTAATCATTATATGCTTTCTTAATGAAAAAGCAATGAGTATTTTAGCAACGATATCTTTCAAAATCTTATTATTTTCTCCCAATTATAATAACATGATTACTTGCTCCTAAAACCGACTGTTCACGGCATACACTATAATGATAGTCGCACCAAGTTTTGAACTGTTTTTCATCCCATTTGTCAACCTTTTGTGATAAAAGAGGAGCTAAACCATCTTGGGCGAAATGGTCTACAATTTTTAATCTATATCTTTGGTAAATTGATTCCATTTCTTCTTTTGATGAGTAATAAGTATCTGTCCAAAAGCATTTCTCATCATCATGCTTCAGCACACCAGTTTCAATAAGTTGTTTCGCCAAGTGTTCATCCAAATATTTTTCATTGCTCGTAGCAATATATTGAAAAACATAGTATCTTGGAATGTACGCAGTAACCAAAAGCCCGCCTTTCCTTAACACTCTTAGACATTCCTTCATGCATTTTTCTCTCTGCTCTTCTGTAATCAAATGATAAAATGGTCCCATATTGAGAACAATATCAAATGAATCATCTGCGAAACAGGACATATCTGTAGCATCCAAAACAGAAGTATTCATATGATAATTTTTATTGGTAAGAGTTCGATTAATAATGTCTATATGCCTTGGCGTAATATCTGTAGCAGTTACATCATGCCCCTTATCTGCAAACCAGAAAGCATAAATTCCTGTTCCTGCTGCACAATCTAATATTTTACTATTGGTGCCGATAATCTCATCCAAAACTCTTGTAGTTGTTACAAATTCAATTCTTCTTGCATTATTTGTAGTCAAACGATTTTCCTCTTTGTAATTCTCGTAACTGTCAACAACATAATTCATCACTAATTCCTCCGATTCTATTATTTTATGTATTAAAAAAGCTACCCTCCTTAAATTAACTTTAAGGACGATAGCTGATAGCTTCGTGTTACCACCTTAATTCATCTATATTTCGCAATATAGACCTTAGCAAGTACGGAAATTTCTTTCGATACTCTGACGCTGTAATGGGCGTTCCCAGTGTAGCCTAATGAATAAATCAGTCGGTACACGGCTCCAAGACTGGTTCAATATTTCTTCAATAGAGTTTTCCACCAAGCAACTCCTCTCTGTAATTTCCAAAATATTTACTATCTCTCTTCATCGCTTTTTAACATAGTAGATTCATAATTATTTTTTGTCAAGACATACAAAATAAAAATTATTAATTATTTAGAATAATATCTATTATATCTTTCTTTCCTTTAGTGTACAATCCCCTATTATCAGCATACTTACTTTCCAGTTCTTCCTTCACCCTCTGATACTGCAAAGCCATATTCTCATTAGCATTTAGACAATCTCTAAAATGAATATAATTCCTCCACTCAGTTCCATTCCACTTCACAACATGAATATGGTGTGTCCTGATATCCTTTTCCATATCACCCATTACATAAAGAATCTGATTTTCCACATCCGAACCACGATAAAAGATTCCATCCTTCTGTAACTGCTCATTATATGACATTATTTTCTCAAAATCAGTTACCCCAACAGCAATATCAATAATCGGTTTTGCTTTAATTGCTGGTATTGCTGTACTTCCAATATGTTGTATATCAACAGCATCATCACCTAATATAGATTTAAGGTTTTTGATTGTTTGAATGGCAGCCTCATCCCACTGTTTATCATGTGGTTCAAGCTGCACTGTTCCTCTTTTTAATCCTAATGACATAGCAATCTCCTTAATATTACATCACAATTTCACTGTCGAAATATTGTTCCTGAAAATGAATCTGTCTCCTGATTTCTTCCTTTGAAAAAGTTACTCCGTCAGGCACAACTACCCACTTTTCTTCTATATCATCTTTTCTATAAACAATGGCAATAATTTTACCTGTAAACTTACCTACTGGCTCATTTACACCTAATATATAGGCATCCTGCTTCTCTCCATCTGGTGCCATAACTCCTTCAATGTAACCATAATTTATTGGATAATACATATCCTTATATTCAGGATGATAACTTCCTAATGGTCTATCGACTGTGACAGTTACTGTTGCTCCGATTATAGAATTACTTTTAACCCGTAAATACTTTTCTATCAATTTCGGCTGTATTAACGGATATGTCCAGTTCTCAGGCAAATCATCCATAAGCACAACTTTCTCCATTTCGCTATGTAATTCTGTTGCAAACTCTGTTATCTCTGCAAAACAAAGCAGTCCAAATGTTTCTTTACCGGTATCATTTACTCTAGTCTTACCTGTCACCGAATATACACATATTGGTTTTATCTCAAATTTGATAGCTCCAGTCTCTTCCTTCAACTCCCTTTTTGCTGTTTCAAAAATATCCTCCCCAGCTTCTCTATGCCCTCCCGGCACTTCATATGTATCTCTTTCTTTATGTTTGCAGAAAACCCACTTGCCGTTACTCTGTGAGATAATTACTGCAAATTTCAATAGTTCATCATTAACTGTATCATAAAATTTTACTTCCATCACATTTTCCCTTCCCATTCCAGCATAAACTCATTCAGAAATTCCTGCATTACAACCTGTCTATGTTCTGCCAGTTTCTTTCCCTCAGTCGTATTCATCATGTCTTTCAACAAGAGCAACTTTTCATAGAAATGGTTAATGCTTGTAGAGTTTTTATTTTTCTGATACTCATCTTTGTTCATTTTTATTTTAGGTTTTATTTCCGGATCATAAATCTTTCTTCCCCTACTACCACCATATGCAAATGTTCTGGCAATTCCAATAGCTCCTATAGCATCAAGTCGGTCTGCATCCTGCACACATTTTCCTTCTATGGTATCAGGTACGACGGAATCAGTTCCTGCAAATGAAACCTCATCTATAATTTTACATACAACCTTTATTATTTCCTCATCTACCTTATTTGCCATCATAAAATCAACTGCATTTTTCTTGGTAGCATAAGTGTCCGGAGAAAGCTTAATATCGTCCACATCATGTAACAGAGCCGCCAACTGCACTGTTTTAACATCTGCATTTTCCTGTTTTGCGATTTTAGTAGCCAGTTTATATACTCGTATTGTATGATAATAGTCATGACCACTACTGTCTCCCGAAAATATACCTTGTATAAATCTCTTTTCATTATCTGTCATATTTTCTCCTAATCAACCTAACAAAGCAATATATTGATTTATGAAAGTCATTACTCCACCCACAAATAGAGCCAACCTAGAGCCATTCGATAAAACAAATGCCGGAAACCCGCATAAATACAGGCTTTCGGCATTTTAATCCGTTATTCAAACTCGGCAAATCCGAAGATATTACTAAATGTATTTGTTTAGTTTCCATCTCTTTTCTGCCGTTATTTTATCTCTGTTACATATATTATTTTGGCTCACTGATTTTCTGTTGCTAATTTGTTGCCATAAAATCTATATTATCCTGATTTTGGAGATACCCTAATTTCAAAAGGGGAGTCTATTTCCCCCTTGAAAAGCACCTCGCTCTCCCCCTACTGTATTTTTTCTTTAGAATGGAGAGTCAGGGAGTTGCCTTTTTTGATATTGGTTGAACCATCGCATTAGCTTCGCGTTGTTTCGTATTCCAATCACATATTTCAAAATTTTCATTGTACCATCTTATATTGGACATTCCATATACATTTCCCATTTTTAATCCTTGATAATATGCTTGTCCATCTACAATCGTTCCATGATACATGCCATTGAATTTGCTTCCATTATATAGACCAACTAGTTGCGGAATCCCTCCTGTATGCTTATCCTTGACATTTTTTACAATATCACAAAAGCAATGGAAATAATTTCTACTTGTGCTTTCGTTATTTCCATTTTTGAACCTCAAAAAGTTTTCATCATATTCTTTTTTCCCACTTCCATCTGAAAAAAGGTTCTTTGACTTCTTAAAATCAGTATGTATTTTTATGTTCTCCCATATTATTCCATTCCAAAAGTATACGTTCGCATCAAATATTCTTTTTTTATTTCGCCCTATATGATATATTTTAATAATTCCATTATTAAGTTTGTATGCTGAATGTGCTCTTTTGATTTCATTAAAAATAATCTCACTTCTATCTTGATAATCCATATCTGCTGATAACAGCATTCCCACATCACACATACTTGTTAAGCGAGTTAATATCTGATATGTAAATAATGTTTCTCCACAATACCCTAATATATCAGGAGTATTTTTTAATGCAAATGTCTTTTGGCTATAATCATAAAAGTTCCTATTATCAGAAATTCTACTATCACTGGCTATATATGCAGAACATGGGCCTCTCTGATCACAAGCCAACCATCCTACAATTAATGTCATTTTTACTAATTCCTCTTTGCAAATCCATTCTAAAAATCCATAAACTTTATGAACTTTTAGAGTGGATTTGCACCACTATCTTTTATCATCTGATAAACGTCTTACTCTTAGACCACTAGAACCATGTTCAGTATTATTTTATCACTCTTGCCCCCATTATACAACATATTTCCAACTTGAGCACTTGTCCCATCACGTTTTTTATACTATACTGATATCATCAAATCGAAAGAAGGTACTCTCATGACAAAACAGGAAATCAGCGAGATCAAAAAGCTGTTCACCCCGAAAAACTGCTCCATCACAAGAATCTGCGGATGCTATGTGGATGGAGAGAAGAATAAAAAGACCGAATTAAAGCAGGCGTTTCTGGCACTGCCGGAGGAGGAAATGTTCAAGTATTTCGAGATTCTGCGTAAGAGTCTGTCCGGCACCATCGGTAAAAATCTGCTGAATCTGGAGTTCCCGTTAAAGAGTGAAACGGAGGGCGGCACTCAGGAATTTCTCCTGCGTCTGCGAGACAGCCGTCTGAAGGACGATGCATTGCTTGAGCAGTTCTACGACCGCATCATCGAGTCTTATGAATATGTGGGCAATTATCTGATCCTGCTGATTCACGATGCCTACGATGTGCCGGGACGCACCAGAGACGGTATCGAGATGGAGGATGCTTCCGATGAAGTCTATGACTATATCCTTACCTGCATCTGTCCTGTGGATCTGTCCAAGCCGGGACTAAGCTACAACGCAGTGGAAAACACCTTCCAGAACCGTATCCGCGACTGGGTGGTAGGTATGCCGGATGCAGCCTTCCTGTTCCCCGCATTCAATGACCGCAGCACGGACCTGCACAGCACTCTGTATTATTCCAAGGATGCGGAAGAATTAAAGGAGAACTTCGTAGACCTGATGCTCGGTTGTCCGCTTCCTCTGTCCGCCGGTGGTCAGAAGGAGACCTTCCAGACACTGGTAGAAGAGACACTGGGCAATACCTGCGATATCGAAACGGTGAAGAACATTCACGAGAAAATGAATGAGATTGCCCAGGAACATAAGGAAGATCCCGAACCCGTGGTCCTGGATAAAAATGAAGTAAAGACCATTTTCGCCAACAGCGGCGTGGCCAATGACCGCATGGAGGTCTTCGACCAGTGCTTTGATGCGACGGCCGGAGAAGATACTTCCCTGATGATGACCAATGTCTACAATCCCCGCAGCTTTGAAGTAAAGACCCCGGATGTTGTCATCAAAGTGAATCCCGAGCGCACAGATCTCGTCAACACGAAGCTGATCGACGGCAGACAGTGTCTCGTCATTGAGCTGGACGGTAATATCGAAGTCAATGGCATTGCCGTACGGGCTGCCGGAAGCGGGAACGGAGACAACGAAGGCGAAGAGTAACGATTGCTTTTCTTTTGCTTATGTCTGGCTTCTCGCCAAATAAAAAACCAGAAGCAGCCTTACGAATGCAAGCATTCGACAGCTGTCTCTGGTTTTTATTTTTCTCTGAGTCGTTACATCTTAAAATACTGCATACTCTGCGCCAGTTCATCCGCGATCTTCTTCAACTGTCCGGCGCTGTCATATACCTGTTTAAAGGTATCCAGAACCTCCTGTGTCTCGGTATAGGTCTGCTGCGTACTATCTACATTGTCATGCGCAATCTGCGAAAGCTTCTCCACAGCCTCCATGACTTCTCCACGGGACTCAGCCAGTCTGCCGGTGCTCTCTCTGATCTGCAGGATACTCTGCATGGAATCTTCAATCTCCTTCAATACCTCTGAGACATTGGCTCTGGTCTCCTGCATGCTTCCACTCTGCTCGATGATGATCTCCTGCATCCGCTGCATGATCTCCATTTCCCGGGCGGAATCTTCCATCAATGCTTTCGTGGTCTCTTCAATCTCGTGACCGGACTGGTTGGACTGTTCGGCCAGCTTCTTGATCTGGTCAGCCACTACGGCGAATCCTCTTCCGCTCTCTCCGGCTCTTGCCGCCTCGATGGAAGCATTCAGGCTTAACAGATTCGTCTCTTCCGCGATTGATGTTATAAACTCCATCGCTGCATTGATTTTCTGAATGGAGGCATTGGTTCTGTCTGTCTGCTCCTTGACCTCTCCGATGATCCGCTCCACTTCTTCATTGATATGGCACAGCTGTGCCAGCGTATCTGCGGTCTTTTTACTGGATTTCTGCATGGAAGCTGCATTTTGGTTCAACGTATCCACTTCTGTGGATGTCTCTGTGATATGCTCTCCCATGATCCGCATATTCTCGGAAGTACTCTCGGAATTTCTAGACTGCTCCGTAGAATTTGCTACCACCTGACTTACAGCGTTCTGTACTTCGTTCATGGTACCGTTGGTAGTGTCTGCCGCATTTCCCAGCACCCTGGAAGCCTCCAGCAGACTTGCGGAATTCTGGGAGATTTCTTTCAGGATACTCTTCAGAGTGTCCTTCAGTTTTACGGTAACCCGGGACAGATCTCCGATCTCATCCTTCCTCTTTAACATCTTGTCATCAACCCAGACAGTCAGATCACCCTCTGCGACCTTCCCCATGATACCGATACTCTTCTTGATATTCCGGCTGATGGAAGTGGCCAGCTTCAGTCCCACGCCCATACACAGGATCATCGCCACACATACAGCTGCACCGATGCCAAAGATCATGCCGTTCACCACGGCATCCTTGTCCTCTTTATTCGTACCCACGAATACCATGCCGATGATTTCCGTAGAGTCGTTCTGATAGACCGGCATAAAATATCCGTAATTCATGACTCCGTCCAGAGATACCGCACTGCTGAAATACTCTTCTCCGTTCTGTAATACCTTCTCCACGATCCTGTCTCCTGCCGGAGAATTCAGAATCCGATCTCCGTTACTGTCCACGGCGGAAGTCATGATGCGACGGTCCCCGTAGAAAAAAGTCACATCCATTCCTGTATTGTCCCTGATCCGATCCACCAGGCTCTCAGAACGGGAGATATTATAGCTGCCTTTCCAGATGTCGCCATTACTGGATTCCATATAGTCACCGGTGTTCTGGTCATACGCTGCCAGCGTTGCCGCAGCCGTTCCCTTCAGTCCTTCTTCGATTTCCTCCATCATGGAACTGCGTACCGTCGTCAGCATAAAAAAGATAGATAACAGTCCTAGCAATACTACCGGTCCGATGGTCATTGACAGAATCTTTTTTTGTATACTCATGAAAATGCCCCCTATTCTACCACAGATACGGTCTTGAAATACCAGTTGATACCTCCGGTGATCGTTGCATCATCCAGCGTTGTTCCTTCTTTGCCCACAGTCTCTCCCGTATTAGTCTCGATCACACCGTCAAATACCCCGTTTTCTCCGGATAAAATCTGCTTCTTGGCTTCTTCTACTTTCTCTTTCGTTCCTTCCGCACAGAAATCCGCCAGATCCGTGATGCTCACCAGATTTTCATTCATGCCGCCGTAATAGTTGCTGCCGTCCCAACTGCCGTCAATGACGCTCTGCACTGCTGCCGTATAGTAAGCACTCCAGTTCCATACCACACTGCACAGGCAGGACTGCGGAGCATCCTTACTCATATCCGAATTATATCCGATACTATACACACCCTTTTCCTGTGCCAGTGTCTGGGGATATACGGTATCACAATGCTGTGCAATCACATCACAGCCCATATCCAGTAACGTCTGTGCCGCAGCTTTTTCTCCCTCGGGATCGTACCAGCTGTTTGTCACCTTTACGTATACCTTTGCGTCCGGATTCACCGAATAGATGCCGAGTGCAAAGGCATCAATACCGCCGGTGACCTCCGAATTGGAAGAATCCATAGCTGCCACATACCCGATTTTATTGGAAGAAGTATTCATTCCCGCCACGATACCGCTCAAATATCTCGCCTGATAAATTCTGCCGAAATAGTTGTTGAAATTTTTACCGTTGCTCAAGTAGCCGGTGCCATGGGAGAAGTACACGTCCGGATATTCTTCCGCCATTTCCGCTGTAGTTTCCATATATCCCCAGCTGGTAGTGAAGATGATATTACAGCCTTCATCAATACATTCCTGAATTGCCTGTCTGGTCTCCTGCGTATCACTGTCATTGACATTAATCTTGCGGATGATCTGATCATCTGATAATCCCAGATTCTGCTGCATTCCCTGAATTCCCAGATCATGCGTATATGTATAACCGCTGCCCTCCGCCGGATCCGACAGATGCAATACTCCTACCTTGATCTCCTCCTTTGGAATCCCTGCAGTCTGTGTTGTTGCGCTGCTGCCGCTTTCCGACTGCACCACCTGCGTTGTCCCATTGCTACCCCTTGCCTCATATCCGATGTTTGTAGCATAATCGTCCACTTCTCCGGTATTTCCGCAGCCTGTCAGTAATGCACACCCCAGAAGAATTGCCGCTGCCTTCCAAAAGTTTCCTGTTTTACCTCTTCCCATATACAAGTACCCCTTTCTCTTTTGTAGTCTATGTATATCTCTTATCTCTACCGTCTGATTTCTCAGAATCGGTTGATTCTACAAATATAAACTACAGCCTTCCCTTATTCCCTGCTGCCATGGCAGGTAAAATAAATCACCTGATACTCTTTCGCGATCTCTGTAAGGAACCGCATTGCTCCCTTGGTCCGGTTCTCATCCAGATTCACAAAAGGGTCATCCAGAATCAAAAACGGCTTCTGTTCCTCATACATGGCTTCCACCAAAGCAAGTCTCATACAGATACCGATCAGGTCACGGTTGCCCAGACTCAGGTATCCGATGTCTCTGGGCATATTTCCTTCAATCACCTGTAATCTGGTATTGGCATCCATCTGATAATTTTCGCATTCCGTTCCCGTGAGAATTCTGTAATATTTCCGGAACCCCTGCATGACAGGTTCTGTATATTTCGCAGTGAACGAACTCTTTGCCTGTTCCAACAAATTTTTTGTCATTCCAAGCAATTCATATTGTTTGAATCCTTCCTCTGTCTTCTTCTGCAACGCTTTTAGCTCTTCCTGCATATTCTCCACATTATCCCAGGATTCCTGTAAGTCGGAAAGTTGTTTCTGATAGCTGTCGATAGTCTGAAAACATTCTTCCATACGCTCTGAAAGGACCTGCATTTCATCTGCCAGACTTTCCAGGAATTCCTCTCCCTCCGGGACCCTCAGTGCCAGAAGTGCCGGAATGTCCTCTTTCACTTCAAACGCTCTTATCTCCTGCTCGATTCTCCTATATTCTTGTAACTCCTTCTCATAATCCTTTCTATGACTTTCCAGTTCAGCCAGCTGTTCTTCCGGGTGCTCCTCCGGAATCAGCTGCAACGACACAAAATAGTCTTTTACCTGTTCTTCCAGCGCTTCGTATTTCTGTTTTTGCTGTAAATATTTCTTTTGTTTTTCCAGTAAAAGCTGTCTCTGTCTGCACTTTCCCGCCAGTTCATGCAATGCCGCAAGATAATTTTGTGTTTCCGGTACTTCTCCGTATTCTGCAAAAAACTGCTGCAAATCTTTCTGCAATGCGGCAATTCTCGCAGTCTTTTCATCCGATCCGTCCTGCTTCTGCCGCTCCAAAAGTGCCTCGTAATCTCTTCTCTTATTCTGCAGTTCCACAAGCCAGGAGGTCAGTTCCAGTCCTTCCCGAAGTCCCCAACGAGTGCAGAAATCATCAATCTGTTCTTCCTCTATGCGGACCTGTGCCTCAAGTTCTTCCATTTCCTGTTCCAAATAGGAAAGCTCTGTATTTTCTCCCGTTTGGACTTTGGATCTGCCTGCTGTAAACAACAGTGCCGCTGCCACAACTGCAATTCCCAGTACGATCAGGACTCCTCCGATCACTCCCTGTCCCAACAGGATCACAACAAAACCGCCAAGCGATAAAAGAATGCCAAAAAGCAATAGTATTTTTTTCCTTTTACCTGCTTCTTCCTGCTCCCGTAAGCATCTGGCATCTTCCTGTGCCTGTATGGATTGCAGGGTTTTCCGCTGTATTTCTTTCGCCTGCAGAAGACTTTTTCCTTCATTGCGGTTCGTCCAGGCATTTTTTACACTGTCGATCTCCGCCTCCTGTGGCATTCCTTCCGCAAAATATCCGGAAAGCTCCTCTAACCGTCTGCTCTCTTCCCCTGACAGGGCATTTTTTCTTATCGTACTTTCCAGGCTCTCAAGTTCTTGTGCCTCAGCATATTTTTCTTCCAGCCGGGCATTGTCCACCATGGGGAAATTATCTTTACACTGCGCCTGTTCTTCCTCTGTCAGGCAATAGATTTCCATTGCCTTGCGGACAGAAATCCCCTGATTGCAGACGGCTGTTTTTTCGCGTAATTCTTCCCCTTTTGGTATCACGCCGTTAAAATAGCTTTCCGCTTCTTTTAAAGTCTGCTGTCTCTGTGCCATTTTTGCACGCAGATCCAGGTACTTTTCTTTTTTCGCCTGCTGGTCCTTATAAATTCCCAGCTTCTTTTGTCTCTCCTGCAGTTCTGTCAGTTCCGCAGAAAGCTTTTCTCTCTCCTCGATTGCCGCCTTTTTCCGGGCATCAATACTTTCCATCGTATTCTGTATCTCCTGCCCATTACGGATCTGCGTCTTCAGTTCCGTAATGCGGTCCTTGCTCTGACGGAGCAATCCGGTCTTGCGAGATGGAGACATGCTGTTTAACAGATCGTTCAACCGCTTGTCCGCTGTCTCAAAATTATTGATATCATCCGTATTCTCCGCCAGATTCCCGATTTTGGCATTGATGCCGTCCGTAACAAAGGTCTCGCAGTCATTCTGTGAGATAAAAATCGTTCGTTCAAAGGATCCTGCGTCGATCCGGAACAACTCTTCTCCCAGATTTTGTGTAAAATCACTGCATGGAAGATTTGTTTTCGTATCTGTCAGCTGAAATTCATCTTCTGCGCTTTTACTTCCGAAGGTTCTGCGGACAGAATATTGCTTTCCTTCACTTTCGAATTGCAGTTCTCCGCCATAAACGCCCTTTTGCCAGGGACTGTATCTCTTCCTCTCATTTTCCAGCGGGTCTCTCTTCCCTTCATTCCGGAATCCGAACAGCATAACGCGTAAGAATGCTGCCAGTGTGCTTTTTCCCCAACCGTTTCCCTCACAGACGGTGTTGCAGCCATCTGTAAAATCATATGTAAAGTCACTTAGTTTTCCGAAATTCTCAATGTGACATTTGATCAGTTTCATGCGTCCAGGATCTCCTCTCCGGCCAGTGCCTGCAATCCGTAATGTATCACTGTCGCCTTGTCCTCTTCCGGCAGATCTGCCCTGCCCATGACAGTACGGATAAACTCTCCCTTTAAGGACTTATCCTTTGCAAAAGCAGCATAATCCACCAGATACTCAGAGCTGTCCTTAATCTTCACAAAATAAAAAAGGTGGCTGAACTGATGTAACAGAAAGTCAATATCCTTTTCACTTTCCACATCTATTTTCCCGACCAGTTCATACTTGATCAGACTTTTCTCCGGGTAACCTTTCCCGGCTGTCTCGGCTCTCATCCGTTCCATGATTTCCGTCGTGGATTCACAACCGGTAATATCCACCGGGATGGTATAGAGCTTTCGGGATGCGAAAGGAATAAACGTACTGTCAATTGTACCTGTCAGCTCATCAATGTCAAGCATCACAAATCCATGCTCTCCGCATTCATCAAACCCTCTGCCCTCCAGACAGCCGGGATAACAATAGACGCCTCTCGCATCCAGACGCTCTTTTTTATAGCTGTGGATGTGTCCCAGGGCAAGATAATCAATTCCCTTATTTTTCAATGCCGTCAGATGAATGATCTCCGCCTTATCTCTCGCACTGTATTCCGATTCCTGCCCATGCAGGACTACAATGTTGCATTGATCCACATCCAGTGACAGCGTATTATATATGCTTCCACTGTTTTCCGGTGTCAGTTCCACCCCAGTAACTGCAACTCCCTTACCTGAGGTATTCTCCGTCCCTGAAAGTTCATAGCTTGTCCAGTTGTTCCCAAATAGATGAAGATTCTCCGGAAGTTCCGAAAGACCGGACGTAAAGCTTCCTTCGTCATGATTCCCCTGTAAGTAATAAAAAGCTATTTTGGGATGTCCCTGAATTAAGTCTTTTACCACATTCCGGGCGGTAGCGGATACGTTTTTCGTATCGAACAGATCTCCTGCGATTATGATCGCCGCCACGCCCTGCTCTGCCCCGTAGGTAACCATATTCTGAAAAGTAGTCAGCAATTCCGTCTTGCGTTCTCTCGCTTTTTCTTTGGTCAGATTTGCACTCATTTTGGAATCCAGATGGATATCCGCACAATGGATGATTTTCATATTGCTGCCTCCCGCATTAACCCTGTAGCACCTGTTTCAAAAGATTGGAACTATGCAGAATCTCATTCGCAAAACCGCATCTGTGATGCTCTCGTTTTGCAGACATATTCATTATATACGAATCTTTGTTCGATTACAACAAAAACGTATCGGTAGTGAGACATTCGGTCTCATTTCCGATACGTTTTATTTACTACCTGTTTCCGTCCAGCTTCAGTAAATCCGAAAAGCTTTGCAAGGGGTATGTTACGAAAGCAAAAGCTGCTGCCTCCCCTAATCCCGCACTGTCGAATCCTCCGGCTTTTGCTGCCAGAATACCGGCTTTTGCATCTTCCACAACCAGGCATTTTCCCGGACACAGCCCCAGATACTGTGCTGCACACAGAAACACTTCCGGGTCCGGTTTTGGTTCCGTCGCTGACGGCATCGAAATATCCGGTAAGCCCAAGCCTTTTTAAGATCAGTTTGGTGTTTTTGCTGGAAGATCCTATTGCCAGTTTTCGTCCGCGGCTTCGCAGCGTATCCATAGTCTTCCGGACTTCTTCGGACAAATCCGCCTCGCCCATATTTTGCAGCAGACCTACATATAATTGGTTCTTCTTTTCCGCAAGTGCTACTTTTTGCGCTGCAGTGAGCGGTTCACCGTGATATTCTTCCAGCAAAATCTCCAGACTGTCCATACGGCTCACCCCCCGCATCCGGTCATTGATCCGGTCATCAAAATTAATTCCGAGTTGATCCGCTATCTGTTTCCATGCCAGGAAATGATACCGGTCCGTATGGCAAATGACACCATCCAGATCAAATATTATTCCCTGATAGTTTTTCCTACACATACAGACTGCCTGCCGTAATCAGTTTGCCTGACTTCCTGTCAAAGAGCAGGATATCCTCTCCACCAACTTCGAATTTCACTTCCTGTCCGATCTTGTAAGCAGTATTGCCGAAGACTACACCGGTCAGCAGGAAATCACCGATACGAAGCTTGATCGTGGATTCCATGCCGGTAGGCATGGCACCGTAGATCACGCCGTCCAGTCCTGCGCCATCGTGTAATTGCAGGGCTTCGGGACGTACACCGATGACAAAATCCTCGTTGGTGATCACAGGCGCTTCCTGCAATGCATAATCGTCTTCGTTCACCCTTGCAATATGATATTTGAAAACTTCATCTTTATTCGACTTTTCCACAGATTTCTTATCCTGCATCTGCTCTTGGTGATGCGCTGCCTCATCCGCTTCCTTCTTATCACGCTCTGCGAACCATCTTTGCAGATCCAGAGGTTTTCCGGGAATAAACTGTGCTTTTCTGCCATCCAGAATGGTAACCTCAATATTGCCCTGTGCGTTCTGATCTCCCTTCGCCTCGATAAAGTTGATAGAAGGATTTCCCACGAAATCCGCTACAAACAGGTTATTGGGTCTGCTGTAAACGGACAGTGGCGGCTCATACTGCTGTAAAACGCCGTTATTGATCAGGCAGATCTTCGTTGCCAGCGTCATGGCTTCCATCTGATCATGTGTCACATAGACAAACGTACTTCCGGTCTCTACATGCAGACGCTGTAATTCATATCGCATTTCCAGACGGAGTTTCGCGTCCAGGTTAGACAGCGGCTCATCCATGAACAATACCTGGGGTTCCGGCGCCAGTGTTCTGGCAATGGCAACTCTCTGCTGCTGTCCACCGGACAGTTCTGCAGGATAACGATTCATGAACATTCCGATCTTAACGATACGGGATACTCTGCGTACTGCCAGGTCAATCTCTTCCTTGGAATATTTTCTGACCCTGGTTACTACCTTGCCACCGGATACGACTTCGAATTTCTCGTTAAGTTCTTCCCTTTTTTCCTTATGACCTGCCAGGATGCTGTCCAATTTTGCAGTCAGTTCCTGCTTCTTTTGCTTTGCGGCACTTTCTTTGTCTGCTGCCTCATGGAGCTTGTAATTATACAGTTCCTTTGCAGTATAGATAGAAATGGTGTAATTATCGATCAGCTTCAGATAGACCATATCCAGGTCTAACTTTCCCTTTTTATCTCTGCATTCCTCAATGAGTTTTACCAGCTCTCCCGGATTCTCCAGTGCCTTGATCATGCTTTTTAAAGCTTTGGCTTCCTCATCGATCACGGGAAGTTCTTCCTTGATATTTCCCAGTCCGAAGGAGATGTTCTGGTATACCGTCATATTCGGCCATAGTGCGTAGTTTTGGAACAGAAATCCGACTTTTCTCTTATTTGCGGGAACATTGATCCCCGCTTCACTATCGAATACCACCCGGTCTCCGATCTTGATCTGCCCGCTGATAGGGGTCTCCAGACCGGCGATCATACGTAAGGTAGTGGTCTTACCGCAACCGGAGGGACCAAGCAGAGTGATAAAGGAATTATCCTCCATATCCAGACTCAGATCATCTACCGCATAGAATTTTCCCCAACGTTTTGTAACATGTGTTAATTTGATTTCCGGCATAATTATTTACCTCCGATACCTTCATCCAGGCTGGCCCCGGTCAGTTTATTTACCAAAGTGTTAAAGATCAGGATCGTTACGATCAGGATCAGGTTAATGGCGCTGGAAAATGCATACAGTCCCATCTCATCGAAATAATCCAGTGTCGTGGAGAGGATAAAGCCCTGCGTACATAACAGTAAGAACAGGGACAGCTCTCGCAGACAGGTCATGAACGGAAGCATATATCCGTTGATAATGGAAGACTTCTGGATCGGAATGATAATCCGCAGCATCCGCTTGTACCAGGGAATATCCTGGATGATGGCCGCTTCCTCGATCTCTCCCGACAGCTGCAGCATGGAGTTCAGTGCACTTCTGCTGGCGAAAGGAATGTACTTGATCACGCCTGCGATGATCAACAATGTGTAAGTGTTGAACAGGTTGATCTTGTCATTGGAGAACAGGATGAAGAAAGCTGCGCCCACTGCCAGGGACGGCATCAGGTACGGCAGGAATGCCACACCGTTGACGTAATTCGCCCACTTGCTTCTCCGGTTCTTGGATACTGCATAACCGATCAGGGTGCCGATCGTACCTGCGATCAGAGCACAACATACAGCAACCAACATCGTTCCCTTGAATGCTCTCCAGATCAGCGGATTGTGGAGGATACCGGGCTGTCCGTACAGAGCACCGGCTCCGTTGTTATCCGTCAGCCACCACTTGGTGGTCAGAGCACCGGAATCCATGGTATACAGGAAACTGTAATCTCCCGGATTCGGAAGGAAAGTCTCCAGTGCGAAGGACAGGATCGGGAAAATACTGGTGAAGAAGGTGATGACGATCAGGATGACCGCGATCAGATATTTCCCGACTTTTCCTAAGTTGATCTTGGAGATCTGTCCGGATTTACCGGTAACCGTCGTATAATTTTTACGGCTCTTTAAACTCATTTGGTTCATTAACAGGATCGCCACACCGAAGATCATCATGATGATGGCAAGAATACTGGCTTCCCCGGTATACTTGGAGTTCATGGAGATATACTTGGTGGACAGAGTGGTCAGTCCCAGGTAGTGCGGTACGGGATAACTTCCCATGGCGCTTCCGAATACCAGCAGGATCGTGGAAAGAATCGCCGGTTTTACCATAGGTAAGGTAATGCGGAACATGGTCTTCCACTTCGGTGTATCCAGGATTGTCGCTGCTTCCTCCAGATTGGCATCCATGTTGCGGAAGATACCGCCGATCAGGATGTAGGCAAAGGGGGCGTAATGCAGTCCCAATACCACTGCACTGGGGAACAGCCCCAGGCACCACCATTTTGGCATCGTAATATTAAAAAGAGATGCCAGCAGTCCGTTGGAGGTTCCGGTGACTGCATTACTGTTGAACACATTCTGCCATACCACAGCCAGTGTCCACTGGGGCATGATGTAGGGGAAAATAAAAATAGAGCTTAAATATTTTTTACATTTTAAATTGGTCCTCGTAATTAAGAATGCGAACAAGCCGCCGAACAAAATGGAGATCAGGCAGGTAAATACTGCCAGAAGCACGGTATTTAACAGCGGTGTCCACAGATTTGTTCTCGCCAGTTTACTGGTGAACAGATCCGCATAGTTGGCAACGGAATACCCGCTTGCCTTTCCGGTAAGATGTGCATCGATGGTGCCCGGATGGATCTTGAAGGTATCCTCGACGATTGCCACGATCGGCGCCACTGTGGTAAAAGTAAGTACAATACCAAACAGAAGCAGAATGATATTTTGTGGCTTGGAGAAATACGTCTTGATCTTGTTCAGAACAATCACCATCTTGCTTGTTTTTTTTGTGGCACTCTGATTCATGGTTAACCTCTCTTCCCAATACAAGCTTTTGGTCCTGTAAACCATCCACCCCTGCGAATAAGAAAACTGCTACTTCCATGCAGGCATGATGTAGCAGATTTTCTTATTCTGACAGGACAAATAGTCACTTTTCTATATCATATATCACTCAGCAGTATACTTCGGTAACAGCTCGATCCAGCTTCCTACCGTGAAGGATACGGATGCGCAGTACTCAGGATCTTCCAGCACCAGTTCGCCATCGG
>OBVH01000413.1_pt1 | contig 23705 bp, 26 predicted proteins | sample 1495001 | NCBI WGS metagenome assembly OBVH01 (sample SAMEA2579959, study PRJEB22360) | human gut metagenome
TACCGGATGCTGGTCACATCGCCTGCCGCAAAAGAAGAAAGCAGGATGCTGCCCTCTGCGGCGGCGCTGGAAGCAGCCTCTTCTGCGGCATTGCTGCGGCTGACAAACCACAGCAGCCCGCCCAGCACAAGCACCAGCACCAGAAGCACCGCAAGGGTGCGCTGTTTTGTTTTCATGGCAGTGCCCCCTTACCTGCGGCGACGCAGCAGCACCTCCACAGCACCTGCAATGAGCACTGCTGCGGGCAGCACGAATACGAACACCATGCCCAGCGTCATGGATGCGGAAGCCGGGACCGTGATGGGTGCAGCTTCCAGTGCTTTGGTGTCGATGAGCAGGCTCTGCCCTACCAGCGAAGCGGCACAGCCCTGCAGGAAGGTCAGGTTGCCCGGGATGGACTGGTACACCTGCTCGTTGTCCATGTTGGGGCAGCCGATCCAGATCACCTCGGCTCCGGTGGATTCATTGCGCGCCCATACGGCCAGCGAGAACGGGCCGTCGGTATCGCCGGCTTCCTTTGCGGAAGAAGAGCTGGCATCAAAGTCCTGCTTGCTGTAGGCATCCTCGGTGGTATACAGCAGCGGTTCCGCCGTCACATCGTCTGTCTCGGTAATGGTGATGCCCTGTGCCACCGAGAGCATCACATGGGTGCTCTGATTCACGCCGTCCAGCGCGGTGCTTTCGTCGGCGGCCGCATAGTCCGGGAACAGCGAGTACGGGTAGCCGTACAGCGCGTGGCCCGCATCGCCCTCCACCACAAGGCCCGGCTCACGCGCAAGGCCGAACTGTGCCATCACTGCATCCAGATCGGGCGTTTCAGTATAGCCGCTGGTGGTCAGCAGCACCTTGCCGCCGTTTTCCAGATAGGCCTGCAGCTGCGCGATCTCATCCACAAGGCCGTCAGCTGCAAAATCCGAAGCGGGATTGCTGATGATGAGCAGATCACAGTCCTCCGGGATGGTGCCGGTGAGCAGATCCAGCGGCTGGGCATCGATATTCTGCGCCTTGAGCGCCTCAGTCAGCGAGGAGGTAAGCGCCTGCTCGCCGTGGTTGGTGGTGTAGTAGGCATGACTTTCTGCTGCGGCAGTCAGCTTGTAGATGGCAGAGCTGATCTGCTTTTCGCCGCCAAAGGTCACGTTGGCAGCGCCGGTGGTGTAGTAATCGGAGTAATCGTACTCGTAAAGTTCGGCGGCGTTCAGCACTTCGCTGTTCTCACCGCTGACCACGATCAGACTGCCGGTGGATGCATTCTCTGCGCCGTACTGCGCTGCAAAGGTCGGGTAAAGCGCCGGGTCCTTCTGCTCCCAGTGGAAGTGACCGCTCTCGTCGGCGTAGTGATCCAGCAGCTTGGTGATAATGGCATCCTCGCTGCCGGTCTCACAGAGATAATAAACGGTCACGTCCTGATCCAGGCTCTGCATCAGCTGCCTGGAGCTGTCGCCCAACGTGTACATTTTGGCGGCAGAGAGGTCGAACTCGGTGTATTTTTTCGGGATGGCCCCCACCAGCAGATTGATCAGCACGGCCAACACGATGGCTGCTGCCAGAATGGCCGTGGAGTACAGCCCATTGCGGAACACCTTGCCGTTTGCGGAGGAAGAAAATTTGAAATTTTTCATGTTGTTCCCCTCCCCTCAGTTCCAGCGGCGCTTTTCCAGCCCCTGCGCCGTGAAGAACAAAAACAGCATGGTCACGGTCAGGTAGTACACCAGCGTCGGGATGGAAAAGCTGTTGTTGACAAACTCTTCAAACGGCGTGAACAGGCACAGCCCGCTGAGCACCGCGCTGAACGCTTCGGTCAGCCAGCTGCTCTGCAGCAGGAACAGTGCCGTCAGCACCACACAGCAGCCCGCAAAGGTCAGGCAGCCCAGCGTAAAGCTGCGGGTACGCAGGCCTGCCACCACACTGAGCACTGCCGCAATGGCGGTGAACAGGGCCAGCGCCACTGCGCTGCCTGCGGTGAACATGCTGCGCAGGCTGGGCATCATGTAGGCCAGCAGCAGTGCGGCAACACCTGCCACCGCAGCAATGATCTGATTCTCGGTCAGGCTGGAAAGAAACACGCCAATGGCAATGGCGGCGCAGCCCATGAGATAATAGCACAGCAGAGCGGCCAAGTTTGCCAGCGTGGCCGTGCCGGTGGCACCCAGTGCGGCCAGTACAAGGATCATGACCGCATCGGCAAGGCACGGCAGTGCAAAGATGACGCACAGGGCAAAGAATTTGCCCAGCACGATCTCCCACACAGACACCGGGCTGGTAAGCAGCAGCTGATCGGTGCGGGTGCGGCGTTCCTCTGCAAAGGAGCGCATGGTGAGCACCGGGATATACAAAAGCAGCACAAACGTGGTGCGGTAAAGCGTGTAATAGCCAAAATCCGTCAGGCCGTAGCCCAGATTCAGGGCAACAAAATAGATGGCCGTTGCCGCCAGCATAAAGGCGGTGAGCACATAGCCGATCATGCCATGAAAGCTGCTGCGGACTTCGCGTTTGAAAATGGCGATCATTCCGTTTTCTCCTCCCCTTCATCCGATGGTGTTTCAGACTCGTTTTCGGTCAGTGCAAGGAACACTTCCTCCAGCGTCCTGTTTTCCGCTGCCAGCGCCAGCACCGTGCATCCGGCCTGCGAAAGGGCGCGGGACACCTCGGCGCGGCGGTCAGAAGCATCGGCACTTTCTGCGGTAAAGGTCACCTGTCCGTCGGCCTCGGATTCGATCTCCACCTTGCGGATGCCCGGAATGGAGCCGACTGCTTTCAGCACGGTCTGCCCCCCGCCCAGAGCGGTAGCGCGCAGACGGCTGCCGGGGTTCAGTTTTTCGGCCAGCTGTTCCGGCGCACCCACCGCCACCAGATGCCCCTTGGAAAGGATCAGTACCTGACTGCACACTGCCTGCACCTCGCTGAGGATGTGGCTGGACAGGATGACCGTGTGGCTTTTCCCCAGCTCCCGGATCAGTCTGCGGATCTCGATGACCTGTGCAGGGTCAAGGCCCACGGTAGGCTCGTCCAGAATGATGAGCTGCGGCGCGCCCAGCAGTGCCTGCGCAATGCCCACGCGCTGGCGGTAGCCCTTGGACAGACTGCGGATGAGCCGGGGCAGCACCTCTTCCAGCCCGGTGCGGCGGGCAGCTTTGCGCACCTGTTCTTTGCGGTCAGCCTTCTTTTTGATGCCTTTCAGCTCTGCAGCAAAATCCAGATATTCCTGCACTGTCATTTCCGGGTAGAGCGGCGGCTGCTCGGGCAGATAGCCCACACAGGCCTTGGCCTGCTGGGCCTGCTCCGGCAGGCTGAAGCCCGCCACCTTCACTTCACCGGAGGTGGGGGCAAGGTAGCCGGTGAGGATATTCATGATCGTGGACTTGCCCGCGCCGTTGGGGCCGAGCAGGCCGAAGATCTGGCCGTCGCCCACCGTAAAGGACAAATCTTCAATGGCAGGGTGCGTGCCATACTTTTTGCTCAGATGCGATACTTCGATCACAGCAAACGCTCCTTTTTCATCTAGTTCAATGCTGGTATATTTTAGACCGAAAATGTGTAAAAATTAAGACAATCCTGTGGCGGGATGCAAAAAGAATTCTTAAGAATGATTAAGGCCGCCCTTTCATATGCCAAAAAGGCAGCAAAAAAGCACCGTCTCCCAAAGGAAACGGTGCTCAGAAAACCATAATTACTTACGGCCGAAACGCTTGTTGAAGCGCTCAACACGTCCGCCGGAGTCAACCAGCTTCTGCTTGCCAGTGTAGAAAGGATGGCACTTGGAGCAAACTTCGACGTGGATCTCAGGCTTGGTGGAACGAGTCTTAATGACGTTGCCGCATGCGCAGGTGATGGTGCAGTCAACGTAGTTCGGATGGATACCCTGTTTCATTCTTTTCACCTCATTTCTGGTTCTGACTTATTGGGGCCATATTATAAATGTATGTGCCCATCACAACCTTCAATATCGGCTACCCCGTCGAGCGGCCTTGGAAACGATTGCCTTACTATTATAGCACGATTCCGACAGAATGCAAGAGGGAAAATAAAGTTTTTAGCATACAAAAAGTCCCCTGCACTTTCATGCAGAGGACTTTAACGGTTTTACCTTACGCCGTCAGGCCATCAGTGGATGAACACAGGACCCAGCGGGTTGGTGATGGGGCTGACGTAGCCGCCCAGCAGCTTGGGGATCGCCAGGCTGATGTCGGGGATGAAGGTCAGCAGCAGCAGTGCAACGAACATGCACAGGTAGAACGGCAGAGTCGCCTTGACGACCTTTTCCATCGGGCGCTTTGCAACGGCAGAGCCGATGAACAGCACAGCGCCGACAGGAGGAGTCAGCAGGCCAATGCCGCAGTTCAGAACCACGATGATACCGAACTGGATGGGATCGATGCCGATGGAGGTTGCGATGGGCAGCAGGATGGGAGTAGCGATCAGGATGATGGGAGCCATATCCATGATGCAGCCCAGAACCAAGATGATCAGGTCGATCAGCAGAGCGATGATGTAGGGGTTATCGGTGACGCTGGTGATGGCATTTGCAGCCAGATCCGGCACATGCAGCATGGTCAGGCAGTTGCCGAAGACTGCAGAGGTGGCGATCAGGATCAGCACGATGGACAGAGTGTTCACGCACTCATCCAGTGCATGCCAGACACCCTTCCAGTCCAGACCCTTGTAGACGAACACCGACACGAACAGAGAGTAGATAACTGCAATAGCTGCAGACTCGGTAGCGGTGAACACACCGCCAACAACGCCGAACACAACGATAATAACAGCGGCCAGTGCCCAGATGGAAGTGCCCAGCTGCTTAACGAAGCCCTTGATGCTGAACGGAGAGCCCTTGGGGTAATTCTCCTTGACCGAGATGATGTAGGAACCGATCATCAGGACGATGGCCAGCAGAGCACCGGGCAGATAACCTGCCAGGAACAGGCTGCCGACCGAGATGCCGCCGGCAGTGGTGGCATAAATGACCATGTTGTGGCTCGGAGGAACCAGCAGACCCTCGCAGGAGGAGGTGATGGTAACAGCAGTGGAGAAGTCGGCATCGTAGCCCTGATCGACCATCATGGGGATCATGATGGAGCCGATGGAAGCGGTATCTGCAGATGCAGAACCGGAAATACCGCCGAAGAAGTAGGAAGCAACGATGTTGACCATTGCCATGCCGCCGCGCATCCAGCCCACGCAGGCATCAGCCAGAGCGATCAGCTTTTCAGAAATGCCGCCGGAGCCCATGAGTACACCCATGGTGATGAAGAACGGCACGGCCATCAGGCTGAAGGAAGAGATGCCCTTGACCATCAGACGGCAGACATCGGTCAGTGCCTGACCCTGCACCATCATGCACAGCACGCTGGAAAGACCAACGGCGTATGCAATGGGGAAACGCAGGAAGATCATTACAAAGAAGCTGACAAGAAGGACAATGATTGCCAGTGTCTGAACTGTCATATTACACTTCCTCCTTTACAAAAATGCTCTTGATGTGGTTGTACAGTGCCTCGATCTCGAAGATGATCATGGCAACACCGGCCAGCGGCACCGGGAAGTACATCCAGAAGCGGCTCAGCCAGGGCATGGACACGTAGAAGCCGCGGCCGCCCAGAGTGGTGGCATAGTTCCAGCCGACCACCATCATGATGACACCCAGAATACACACGGCAAGATCGGCCAGAATATCCAGCACCTTGACGGCGGTTTTGGGCAGATACACGTCAAACGCAGTCATGCGGATATGGGCACCGCGGCGGATGGCCAGAGCAGCACTCAGCACGGCCATGTAGCTCATGCAGGTCAGCACAACTTCTTCCGACCATGCCGGGTCCGGGATGAACGAGACGTAACGACCGATGACCGACATGGTAGTGATGAGGATATCTGCGATCAGCAGCAGCTTGCAGATAAACAGGACCACTTTGTAGGTGATGTCGTACGCCGGCTTGATCTTATCCAAAGTGGTAAAGATTTTCGGCATATGAATTCCTCCATATAAAAACCCGGCAGGTCTGCGGGCGTATCCCGTAGTCCCCCGCCGGGCTATGTACTATCTCAGAACAGGAAAGGCTTTTTCAATTATGCCTTCATGTCCAGCAGCTGCTGATACAGCTCAGCCTGATCGGAGGTGTTCTCGCTGATGACCTTAGCGCAGGCCTCCTGCCAGGGTGCCTTATCGGGAACATCCACGACATTGCAGCCGGAGCTCTTCAGCTCATCCAGGACCTTGTTCTCAGCGGTCTCGGACAGCTCTGCATTGAAGGCCTGCGTATCAGCACCGGCCTCCATGATGGCAGCCTGCTGGTTCTCGGTCAGCTTGCCCCATGCGTTATCGGTGATAACAGCCTGAATAGCGCCCAGAGTGTGGCCGTCCAGGATCAGGTTGTTGGCAACCTCGGGGAATGCATTGGACTTGTAGTTTGCGATGGGCTGCTCAGCACCATCCACAACGCCGGTCTGCAGTGCGCTGTACAGCTCACCGAAGGAAACGACGGTGGGGTTAGCGCCCAGACTCTCGACCATGCCGTTCATAACGGGGTCGTTGGACACGCGCAGCTTCAGGCCCTTGAAATCATCGATGCCGGAAACCGGGTTGACCGTGAAGAAGTGACGGAAGCCCTCTTCGCCGTAGAAGACACCACGAACGGGCAGGCCCAGCTCCTGGGGCTCGTTCAGGAACTCAGGTGCCAGATCGCTGTTGGCGAAGTTCCAGAAGTGTGCGCGGTTCTCGAAGGTGAAGGGGATGGACAGCAGCTTGGACTTGTTGCAGCCATAGCTGGTCAGTGCGAAAGCGGAGATACGGCTCATATCGATGGAGGTAGAACCGCCCAGAATTGCGTCCAGAACGTCGTTCTCAGAACCCAGAACGCCGGAAGCCTGCACGTCGATGACGACGGAACCGCCGGTCAGCTCCTCGACCTTCTCCTTGAAGTGGGTAGCGGTCTGACCAACGATGGTATCCAGCGGGTTGACCTCGGCGTAGACCAGAGTCACCTTGGGATCGTTTGCAGCAGCAGTAGCATCACCAGCAGCAGAAGCTGCGGTGGAAGAAGCTGCGGTAGAGGTGGAAGCAGCAGCAGAATTGCTGGAGCCACCACATGCGGTCAGAGCCAGAGCAGCGGCGGAAACACCGGCTGCTGCCAGAAAGCTGCGACGAGTGATCTTTTTCATAATAAATCGTCCTCCTTAAATCTCCCGAACAGCACGGTCTGCACAGGACCCGCATGCCGTTCATTTACTGTACACACTTTAGCAAATTTTTTTAAACGAAACAAGGGCTTTCAAAAAATGTCCTGTTTTTTGAAAAAATGTCAGAATTTCTTTTGTGAAAAATGCCAAGTGCTTTGCTTTTTGTTTGTGCACCTTCGCCTAACAGATGGATACATTTCTGTATTCCAGATAGAAACAAAGTGCTGGATGCCCTCCCCTTTGGGGTACAGAGCACACAGCACTTTGCCGGTTCTTTTTTCTGTTTTCCTGATTTCTTTGCCCATCTTTTCCGGGCTTTGCTGTGGGGCTTATGCCTGCCGGATGCGGGCGATCAATTCGCCCTGCTGGGCAAACCGATCATACATCGGCTGCACAGCAGCACGGAACCTTGCCTTTTCTTCTTCGTCCAGCTCTGTCACCTCAATGCCTGCTGCACGCAGATCACTTTCCGATTCCGCCTCCTGCTGCGCCCAGAGCCTGCGCTCCACCTTGGCGCTCTCCCGGGCACACAGGCGGATGATCTCCGGGTAGCGCTCGTCCAGTGCGGCCAGCTTTTCCATCACAGCAGGGCTTGCAAGCTGCACCTCCGGCACGCGGGTATGCTCATCCTTTAAAAAGTAAGGTGCCACCTCGTAGTGACCCATGGCTTCGTAGCTGGGCCAGTTGTTCTCTGCGCCATCGATCTCACCGTTGTGCAGGGCGGCATACACCTTGCTGTACACCACCTTTACCGGCTTTGCGCCGAGGTCGGTGATCATTTCGCTCATCATGTCCGATTCCTGCACGCGGATGGTCATGCCCTGCAGATCTGCAAGGCATGTCACCTTCTGCCGGGTGTAGATGCTGCGCACACCGGCATCAAACCAGGAAAGGCCCGTCAGCTCCAGCGACTCCAGCGTGGAGAGGAACTCGTCGCCGATGGTCCCATCCAGCACGCGCCACATCTGGTCGGCGTCGGTGTAAAGGTACGGCAGCTGCAATACGCTCAGCGCCGGTTCATACTCAGCCAGCTGGCTGAGGGACACGCGGGAGAAGTCAATGCCGCCAAACTGCATCTGCTGGATCACGCTCTGCTCCGCGCCCAGCTCTCCCCCGCTGTACACCAGCACTTTCACGCGGCCATCGGTGCGCTGGGCCACAAGATCCGCAAAGGCCAGCGCCGCCTGCGTAGTAGGATAATCCTCCGGCTGGTTCTCCGCATAGCGCAGGATCAGTTCCGCCCCCTGTTGCTCCTGCACCGGCTGATGGCCGCAGCCGGCCATTGGCAGGGGCAGCCCCCCCGCGCCGAACAGGGCGGTGAGCATCTGACGGCGGGTCACAGGCGGGCCTCCCGTGCAGCCTTGGCCGCTTCCCTGCGGTACTGAGTGGGGGTCATGCCGGTGCGTTTTTTAAAGGTGCGGGCAAAATAACTGGAATCCTCGTAGCCCACCATGGAAGCTACCTCTGCTGCCGAACGGAACGGGTCGGTGAGCAGCTCCTTGGCAGCGTTGATACGCAGTTCGGTCAGGCAGTCCAGAAAGTTCATCTTCTGGTACTTCTTGAACTGTGCCGAGAGATACGCCGGGCTGATATGCAGGATCTCGCTCACACTGTCCAGCGAGAGGTCGAACATATAGTTATCCTCCATATACTTGCGCACATGGGCCATGACCAGTGCATTGCGGTCGTTCTCCCCTGCTTCGGCGGCATCATCCTCCGGATCAGCTTCCGGCTCCGGTTCCACCGGAGCCAGCTCTGCAAGGCGGCGGCCCGCCTCGATCTGACGGATAGCCTTGCGGATGGAAGCTTCCACTTCGTCCGGGTTCACCGGCTTGAGCAGATAATCGCAGGCCCCCAGATGCATGGCCTCGTGGGCGTACTGGAACAAACTGTAGGCCGTAACAAAGATCACCTTGCACTCCGGGCGCTGTTCCAGCACGGCGCGGGCTGCATCCAGACCGTTCATACCGGGCATCTCAATGTCCATCAGGATCAGGTCTGCGCCCCACAGCACCGCCGTATCCGCTGCCTTGCGGCCGTTCTCGGCAGTCTCGATGGTCACTTCGTGCTCAAAGCGGCGGGCCACGATGTCCGCCAGCGTTTCCCGTTCCAGTGCTTCATCATCCGCGATCAACAGACGAATCATTCCTCAAACTCCTCCTCATTCTCCACCAATGGCAGATACAGCACCACCGCCGTACCGCGTCCCGGATGGGACCGTATCACAAAGCGGCTGTTCCGATCCAGCAGACGCAGGCGGGCCGCAACATTATAAATGCCGATATGCTCCCAGCGCTCACCGGGCTGGCTGAGCGCCCCGCGCAGCTGTCGTAATTGATCCAGCTGGATGCCCACGCCGTTATCCACCACGCGGATGCACAGCAGTCCCTTCTCCCGCAGAGGGTTCACGCGGATGCGCACCACACCGCCCTCCTCTTTGGGGCAGATGCCGTGCTTGAAGGCATTTTCCACGATGGGCTGTAAAATAAAGGACGGTACCATGGTCTCGGTAAGATCCAGCGAATCGGAAATGCGCCACTCCATACGCACCCGCTCACCAAAGCGGACATGGTAGATGGAGTAATATTCATCCACGATGCGCACCTCACGGGAGAGCGGCACCTGTTCATCGTTGCTCATCAGGCTGTAGCGCAGCAGGTGCGAAAGCGCCATGATAAGCGCCTGCGTACGGTAGGCCGTCTCGGTGCCGGCGGTCTGCTGGATCACATTCAGGGTGTTGAACAGAAAGTGCGGGTCGATCTGGCTGCGCAGCTGCTGCAGCCGGCTGCGCTCCATACGGTTCTGCAGCTCCAGTGCTTCGGTCTTCTGGCGGTGCAGCTCCCGCTCGATCTCGTTTTTCTCCTGCAGGGTGGTCACCTGCTGGGCCATGGAGTGCTTCATGATGTTGAAGGACTCGGCCAGCTGAGCGATCTCCGGCTGCTTGGGCAGCGGGATATCCGGGGTGTCGAACTCACTTTTGCCAATGGCGCGGGAGGCAGCGATCATCTGCTGCACCGGCGTGAGCAGACGCATGACCATCAAACCGGTAACGCAGCCCAGCGCCACGCACAGCGCCACCACCACCGTCTGCAGCATGGTGATGCGCTCGTTCAGGGCCGAGATGGTGGTGTAGGTGGTCTGGGAATCCTGAATGGCGGTTTCCAGCAATTGCAGGGTGTACTGGCTCAGGTAAACGCCGCAGGGCACCACCTTTGCATAATACAGCTGGGAAGCTGCGGCATCGTTGCCGCTGAGCAGGTCGTTTTCCAGCTCATCCAGCAGGCCGGTGTAGGTCTGATAGACCGTATCCACTGCGCTGTAGAGCACCCGCTGCTCATCGCTGACGCTTTCCAGACTGTCCAGGCTGGTACCGATGCGCCAGAGCCATGCGTTGCAGGTGGAAGATGCCGACTGCAGCCGGTCAATGATCTCCTCCGGCTCGCTGTTCTCCCAGCGGTAGTTCTCCAGCACGGAAATAGAGCTTTCCACACCGCCCTGAAAGCGGCTGATGGCGTTGAAGCAGCCCATCTGCGCGTCCTGTACTGCCTGCACTGCTCTGGACTGGTAGCCATTGAGCGTGAGCTGCATGGCAAAGGCCGCAAAAAATGCTGCCAGACACAAGCCCATGCGCTGCTTGAGGGTGATCTGCCGCTTGCGGTGCTGCAAAGCCTGCCGCCTCCTTTCGTTTGGTAACGATTTATTGTACCACGCTTTGGGCCGGATTGGCAAGGTTTGCATGTTTTTCTCTTGCCTAAACCGCGCAATTGTGGTACGATGCCTGTAAATACAAAGGAGGCGACTTTATGTCCCAGACCATCTCCGTTTCCACCACCATGGGTGAGCAGGGCTTCCGCGATTTTGCCGTGTTCGATGCATTCCATCACCGCAAAGCATGGCTGCGTCCCGCTGTTTTTGCCGCCATTATGCTGGCTTTTGCCGCCGTCTGCCTTTCGCAGCTGGGCAAGCGCCCGGGTGCCGGGCTGCTGGCCTTGCCATTGTGGGCATCGGCCTGCCGGTGAGCTACTTTTACTCGTTCTTCCGCAGCGTTTCCCGGCAGATCAAACAGATGCACCTGCCGCGGGCCTTCTACCGTGTGGAGCTGGCCGACACCGGCATTGCTGTGTGGATGTACGGCCAGCAGGACAAGCCCGAACCCACCAGCCGCCACGCATGGGACAGCTTTTACTGCGCTTACCGCACGGACAATGCGGTGTACCTCTACGTAGAAAAAGAGAAAGCTTACTTACTGAACGACCGCATGGAAGTGGTGTGGAAGTTTTTGGCCGGCATCCTGCCCAAAGAAAAGCTGCACGACTGCAGAAAAGGTTAAGCCCAAAAAATATGCACACGCAAAAAAGAACTGCTGACATTTCGTTCAGCAGTTCTTTTTTGTATATAAAAAACCCACGCTGCGGCAAAGCAAAGCGCAGCGCGGGTGCGAAGATAGCTTATGTTATTGCGTCAACCGATCAGCGGGCAAGCGTATACTTGTGCAGAGTCTTGCGCACAGCGCCGGGGCCTGCAAACAGCTCCTTGGCCATTGCCTCGATCTTCTCGCCCAGACCAACGGCATACAGATCCACGCCGAACACGTCAACACGGCTGTACAGCTTCTTCAGGCAGCTGAAGTCCTGCTCGCGTTCCTTGACCTCCAGCGGAGCAACGATGGCCTGCAGCTCAGCCAGCAGCGGATCGGTGGAAGGCTCAAAAGCCTGACCGTTGTCATCGATGCCCTTCAGGTAGCGGGCGTAGCCTGCCAGCACCAGCGGGATCAGGATCAGGTTGCTCTTGTCCAGACCGCGTGCCTCGTAGGCCTTGATGGTCTCACCAAAGCGGATGGCCAGCTTCTGGGAGGTATCGGTTGCAATACGCTGGGGAGCATCCGGCATGAAGGGGTTGGGCAGACGGCGGTTGATGACAGCGCCGATGAACTCGTAGGGGTTCAGCACGCCGGGATCAACGACCACAGGCATGGCCTCGATATAGCCGATCTTCTGGATGAAGGCACGCAGGTCTTCATCGGCCATCTCGGCGGAGATGAGGGTGTAACCCAGCATGCAGCCATAGATGGACATGGCAGTGTGCAGCGGGTTCAGGCAGGTGCAGACCTTCATCTTCTCGATCTTGTCCACGGTCTCGCGGTCGCAGTACAGCACACCGCCCAGCTCCAGCGGAGGACGGCCATTGGTGTAGTGATCCTCGATGCACAGGTACTGGGTCTCCTCGGCGTTGACGAAGGGAGCGGTGAAGGTGTGCTTCTCGGTGACGATGGTGTAGTTATCCTCAAAGCCGTCGTCGGCCAGCATCTGCTGGACCTTGGCATCCGGGCGCGGGGTGATCTTGTCGATCATGCTCCACGGGAAGGTGATCTTGGTCTCGTCCTGCACATAGGCCAGGAACTCGGCGGGCACCAGACCCTGCTCCACCCACTTGGCAGCATAGGCGTGGACAGCGTTCTTGACCTTATCGCCGTTGTGGGAGCAGTTATCCATGCTCTGGACGGTCAGGGGCAGCTTGCCGGCCTTGAAGCGTTCGTACAGCAGAGCAGTGACCTTGCCCATGGCCAGCACGGGGGTCAGGCCGCGTTCCAGATCAGCAGGAGCAACGCCGTAGCCCTTCTCGGTGATGGTGAAGGAGATCATCTGCAGGCTGGGGTTCTGGAAGATCTCCACCAGACGTGCCCAGTCCTCGCCGAAGGAGTAGTCAGCCTTCAGGCTCTCGGTAACGGAAGCCACCACCTTCTTCTCGATCTCGCCGGTGGACTTCAGGCAGACCAGCAGGCTCATATTGTCGTAGGGACGATAAGCCTTGTCGATGATCTCGTAGTCAAAGCTCTCGGCCACGATGACACCGCGGTCATACTTGCCGGTGTTCAGCGCATCGTTCAGGATGGCAGCCGGGAATGCACGGAAGATATTGCCTGCGCCGAAGTGCACCCAGGTGGGTTCGGCGTGGGTCTTGGCCTTGACAGCCTCGATATCGAATTTGGGCAGCTCATAGCCCTTCTCTGCCCACTCGGCGGACAGATTGCCGTTTTTGATCTCAGACAGCTTCATATTTATCAGCCCTTCTTTTTCTCTTCATCCAGACGATCCAGCAGATCCCAGACACCCAGCATGTACTGAACGCCCAGAGCACGGTCATACTTGCCGTAACCAGGGCGGCAGTTGCCGGGGCCTTCCTCCCACAGCTGACGGCCGTGGTCGGGACGGATGTAGCCCTCAAAGCCGCAGTCATGGTAAGCACGCAGCACCTCGATGATGCCGGTCTCGCCGCAGCAGTCGCGGTGAGCAGCCTCGGAGAAGTCGCCATTGGGGAAGTGGTGGATGTTGCGGATGTGACCAAAGGCAATGCGGTCGCAGTGCTTGCGCACGATCTCGGCACAGTTGTTGTTGGGGTTTGCGTTCAGGCTGCCGGTGCACAGGGTCAGGCAGTTGTACGGATCATCCACCATGCTCAGGAAGCGGTCGATGCTCTCAGCATCCACCAGCAGACGGGGCAGGCCGAAGATATCCCAAGGGGGATCATCCTGATGGATAGCCATTTTGATGCCGCACTCATGGCAGGGGGGCATCAGTGCTTCCAGGAAGTACTTCAGATTTTCCCACAGCTTTTCCTTGGTGACAGGGGCGTAAGCCTTGAACAGCTCGTCCAGCTTTGCCATGCGCTCCGGCTCCCAGCCGGGGAAGGTCATGTTATACTTCTCAGTGAAGGACATGATGTACTCAGCCATAGCCTTGTAATCGCCCTTGATCTTGTCCTTCTCGTAGAACAGTGCAGTGGAGCCGTCGCCCACGGGGTGGAACAGATCGGTACGGGTCCAGTCGAACACCGGCATGAAGTTGTAGCAGATGACCTTGACACCGAACTTGGACAGATTGCGGATGCACTGCTTGTAGTTCTCGATGTACTTATCGCGGGTGGGCAGGCCGATCTTGATGTCATCGTGGACATTGACCGACTCGACCACGTCCATGTCGAAGCCGTAGGCGTGGATCTGATCGGCTACCTTCTGGATCTCGTCGATCTCCCAGATCTCGCCGGGCATCTTGTCGTGCAACGCCCAGACGATGCTGGTCACGCCGGGGATCTGCTTGATGTCGCTCAGGCTGATGGGATCGTTGCCCTCGCCATACCAGCGCCAACCCATTTTCATAGGCATAGGAAAATCCTCCTGTTTTATATTTTCTGCTTTGCATTTTCCGCGCAGCCGTGTGCCGCGCTCTTGTACTTATATTCTAGTATATCAGTTGCGTTTTTTCAATGGTCGCTTTGCCGGTTTTTAATGTTTCTTCTTGTATACTTTAGACAAAAAGAACAAAAATCCGTCGGACATCACCCGCCCGACGGATTTTTACACGATTCAAAATGCCGGTTTCAGCGTTTCAGCTTCTGCCGGATGGACGGAGCCAGCACATCCTTGAAATATTCAAAGGTGTCCAATTCCAGAATGGCAGAGCCTGTCAGATAAATGCCCAGACCAACCACCACCTGAATGATCACCGTCAGCAGATCCGGCAGGTGCAGGAAAATGACCAGATACATGCACAGGCCCGCGCCCGCTGCCAGCAGCAGGGTCGGCAGGATATCACGCATCTGTTCCAGGTAGCCATAGCCGATCAGCTTTTTGTTGAGCTGTGCATCCAGGATCTGGGTCACAACATTCGTGATCAGCATACCATATGCAATGGCCTCGACGCTGACACGGAATGTTGCCAGCAGAAAAAGGATGCACACCCCTTCGTTCAAAAGCTGACATTTCAGGTAAAGATCGCTGCGGCCCACCGCCTTGGCTGCATTCAGGTTTGCCGTGATGATCGGCCAGCACACATACCCCAGACAGAACACCCTGAGGAACAGCACACAGGGCAGCCACTTCTCGGTGAGGATCAGGCGCACCAGCGGTTCGGCACAGAACGCAGTGCTCATCATCACCGGCGCAATAATATAGGTACAGGTCTTGATGGAGCGGCGGGTCATGTTCTTGACCTGCGCACGGTCATCCTGCAGTGAGGACATGACCGGGAACAAAACGCTCTCAATGGAAGTATCCACGCTTGACGCGATATTATAAGTCAGGTTATCGCCCTGATTGTAATACGCCAGATCCGCCGAGGTGTACATCTTGCCGATGATCAGGCTGCGCAGGTTGTTGTAGATGACGCTGGCCAGCAGCTTCCAGCCATAAGAGAGCAGCCCTTTCAGGTGCTGCCACGAAAACTCCATCTTAGGCCGCCAGGAGGACAGCTTCCACAACACCAGCGTGTCCACCGTGATATTGGATACCTGCTGCACCACCAGCGCCCAGACTCCAAAGCCCATGTAGGCAAGGCCCAGGCCCAGGACCGTGGATACGATCGCGCCCGCAAAGGCGGAATAGAAAAAATACTGGAACTTCATGTTCCGGGTCACATGCGCCTGCTGGATCGTTTTGATGCCGCAGACCGCCACTGTCAGGCTGCTGCCGCGAAAGATCGGGGTCATGCTGGGGTCATTGTAGAAAGCAGCCAGATACGGCGCCGCCACGAACATTCCCCCATACAGCACAAAGCTGATCACAATGCTGAAAAAGAACGCCGACGAGTAATCCAGCTCGTCCACTTCCTTCTTCTGCACCAGCGCGGTGCCAATGCCGCAGTCCAGCAGGACATACATGATATTGTTGAACACCGTCACCAGTGCCACCTTGCCGTAATCATCGGGTGTAAGGATGCGCGCCAGAAGGATGGACACCACCGCTGAGATCAGCTGCACACCGCACCGCTCTGCAAAGCGCCAGAAAAAACCGTTTACAATAACATTTTCTTTTTTCTCGTTCATTCCTGCGTCCACTCAAATTCCTTTCAAAAAACCGGTCGGTCTGCACCCTGCGCAGAAATGCATTTCCGCCGTACCCTTATCATCTTCTTCCCTGCTGCCAAAACAACTGAGCAGAGATAGTTAGTTATATAGTATCACACCCATCCATGCATTTCAACCAACATATTCTTAAGGAATGACGGCCCGAAAATTTCATTTAAAAAGAGAAAAAGCGCTTGACTATCTGCCAGGAACGTGGTAATATATTCAAGCAGTCCGCATCACGGTCTTTCACCTCAGAGATTTCAGGGCTGCGAAAACAATACGGTATGCGAGGGTGGCGGAACTGGCAGACGCGCACGTTTGAGGTGCGTGTGGTTTATCCTTGGGGGTTCGAGTCCCCTCCCTCGCACCAAAAACCAGTACACATCGTGTGCTGGTTTTTCTTTTTGTGCGAGGGAGGGGATCTCGAACAAGGCGGCGGCATTTATGCCGCAAGCAATCAGCCCAGTGCAACAACGACGACCGCAGCCTGCGGCTGAAACAGGGAGGAGTTGTTGGGGCCGCGTTCTGATTTTTCAAAGCTCTGCCAAGGGGCTGCGGAAAAATCAGCTAACGCAACCCGTTGCTGTTGCTTAGCCTGCGGGTCCCAATCAATAGGAATGTCTATCAGGGGTGTACTCATTTTGTACCGGTTTCTTTTTGTGCGAGGAAGAGGGCTCGAACAACACTATTTATTATATAAAAGAAAGCGCGATGAATTCTGAGAACTCATCGCGTTTTTTCTCTTATGCGGGTAGTGGGGGTCGAACAACAAAAAATGATTGAGCGACGTCAAAAACGTATCTGCAACGCGCCTAAACACTTGCTAAAAAGGTAGTGCGGTTGGTTTGTAGCCCATGTATTTTGCTACATTTACAAAAAAGAGTGTTACCAAAACTGTTACCAGATTCAGGCCTGTGCCTTTTTGAATGCCGCGGTGGTAGCGGCAGCAAGATCTTCCCTCTGACCATCAAGCTCGTGCCGATACACTCCGGCAGTATCCATGTTCTTGCTGTGACCGACCAGCATCTTCAGCTGGCTGTCGGTCAATACGCCGGATTCAATGCTGACGAAAGTGTGCCGCATCTCATACAGCGTGACCTGAGGCTCAATGCCATTGTCACGCTGGTACTTCTTCCAGCGCTTGAATAAAGCTCTCTGGTTCGGGATCTGGAACAAAGGGGTGGTATAGTTCAGCGGGATATCGGAAGCCTTCAGCAAGGCTACCTGCGCTTCGTAGGCCTCATGGGCTTCCTCGCCCATGTCAAATGAGCGAATGGCGTTTTCGTTCTTGCCGGTGGTTTCCTCATCCAACCGGTTGATGCTGCGGCGCAGATTGACCGTGTTTCCTTTGATATCACCATACCAGAGCCCCACAAGTTCACCGGGGCGTACACCTGTAGCAACTGCAAACCGGTAGGCATAGATATACTCGTCAAAGACCAGCTTGCCATAGTAAAGGCGGGTGTCCACATCAAACAGAACTTTCAAAGCGGTCGGCTGTAAAATCTTTTTCTTCCCCATGCGGGCATTCTTCGGGATAGACAGCTCAGGGAACATCGTACTGTACCTGTTCCGGCGGCACCATTTCAAAAAGCTGATCTCCGTTGAGCGGATCGTCATAATGGTCTTGCGGCTCAAAGGCTTGTCGCTTGACCTACGCTGACGCTCCTTTTTAAGGCATCGCTTTTTGAAAGACATATTGATGGCTTTTTGCAGATCGCCTTCGGTCAGCTCGTCAATGCGGATGTCCCCACAGACAGGCAGAATATAGTAATCTCCGTATTTCTTGCACTGCTCAACATAGGATGTGCCGCAGGTGAGCTTCAGCTCTTCCACCCACTCGGCATAGAGGGTGGCTACCTTCTTCCTGCCGTCCCGGATACTGTCATCCAGCCATGCGTCCGCTTTTGCGTTTGCTTCCCGTTGTCCTGTTCGGCCCGGCGTGCTGCTGTAAAAGCGCTTGCGGGTACCGTTCTTCTGCACCGCGATGCACCAGCGGCTTTCCTTCTCGACCCAAAATGCCGTGTTGGTTCTCTTTTTCATAAAATCCACCTCCATACACAAGGGTACACTTTGACAAGCCTGCCCGGAGGTGGTACAATACAAGTGTTCATGTTGGATTGTACCCTCTGGGGCAAGCCACTCTGCAAACGCTCTCGGTGTTGGTAGCACCGGGGCGTTTTTTGTTTTTATTGAGCTGTTGCAGATTTTGCAACGGCTGGAAGCAATGTGCAAAATTTGCACATTGTTTGGCCTTACTTCTTCGCTTCAGCTTTTTCGCTGCGCTTACGCCACTGGCTCTTCAGGCCGTCAATATGCTCAAACAGATCAGGCTTGATATCAGCCCACATCGGGTCAAGGATAAAGTCCACGCCCTCCCGTCGGGCAAGCTTGGCAGCGGGGACAAAATCACTGTCACCGGCAATCAGAATGATCTGATCAACCTGCTTCTTATACGCGAGTGACGCAATATCAACACCAACACGCATGTCCACGCCCTTTTGCTGAGCCACAAAAACGAAATCGTCCTCGGTCAGCTCTTCCAGCTGCTTTGTGCCAGCAAGAAGCTTGCGGGTCACATCCGGGCGCAGATTGTAGGCTATTTGGTTGGACAATGTACCAAGGCGGAGTGCAAATTTTCTGCGCTTCCGCAATTCTTCCAAAAAGGTCTGCGTCCATGTATAAGTATCAGATTTGTCCAAATCCACATTCTTCTTTGTCAGCGGGTGGTACACGCTGCGGCGGCCTACTGGCTCACAATCGTAATAGAAAATGCGGTACAGCTGACGCTCCTCGTTGCCGTCCTTATCGTGAAGGTGAGCCATACAGTAAGCATTCAGTTCCTTCGCACGTTCCTCGGCGGTCTTTTTGCCCCACAAGTGGGCTGCACGTTTGCGGTAAAAGCCGCCATCAACCAGAATTGCTGTCTTTGCCATTTGTGTTACACTTCCTTTGGTAAAAAATAAGACCCCAGGATTCAGCCTTCCCCATATCGGCGGGGGGCTTACTACCAGGGGTCTGTTAAGCATTTTGAAACATCATGTTTCTGACGGCATCCTGTAAAGATGCACCCCTATTATATGCGTTTTTGTTGATTTTGTCAACTCATTTTGCAAAATAATCAATTATTGGTTATTTTTCGCAAATTTTAGTGAAATATCGCTTTTCACCCTACCCAGTGCGTCCAGCCTACGGCCTTGCCCTCAATGTGCACCTCTTCCAGCTGGGGGCCGGTGTAGATCATGGGCGCATAAGCCGGGTTTGCGGGCATCAGGGTCAGCGTGCCGGGGTTGTAATATACCCGCTTGAGGGTAGCTTCACCATCAATGCGCACTGCGGCGATCTCTCCGTTCTCAACCTCCGGCTGGATGCGGATATACACCACGTCTTTATCGTGGATGCCGGCATCTACCATGCTGTCGCCGTGGCAGGTCAGGGAAAAATCGCACCGGATGTTCTCCGGCACGTCCACCATTTTTTCAATGTTCTGCTCTGCCGTGATGGGTTCCCCGCAGGCAATGCTGCCGATCAGCGGGATCTTCTTCATCTTTGGCATCGGCTCAAAGCCCGGGGGGATGGTGGGCTTCTTGGGTGCTAGTACAATCGGGTCAGCAATCTTAATATCTGTACGTCCGTACAGATAATTCATATCCACATTAAACAGGTCAGCGATTGCTTCCATGGTTTCAAACCCCGGCTCCCGTTCTCCGCGTTCATACATGTTTACACTACTCTTGGACAAATCCAGCTCATCCGCAAGCCGTTGCTGTGACCAGCCTTTTTCACGGCGCAGCGATTTTAGCCGCTCTGCAAAAGTTGCCATCAGGCCACCTCCCTATATTATTACAATCAAATAATAGCACATATCGTGCACAAGTTCAAGCACAAAAAGTGCACCATTCTTTTGCGCACATTTTGTGCACTCTGCGAATAGATTTATTTTTTGGTTTTGAGTACAATAAGTGCACAGAAAGGAGGTGACCCAATCAGATGGACGGTAAGACCATTGGCCACAAGCTGCGCGCGTTGCGTGGCGAAATGGACGCGAAAACCGTTGCTGATGCGCTTGGGATCAGCACTTCGGCGCTTTTTATGTATGAGCGCGGCGAACGCATTCCCCGCGACCAGATCAAAAAGCGCATCGCTCAGTATTTCGACCAGAGTGTCGAAGAAATTTTTTTCGCAGAATGAGCACATATTGTGCGCAAGTTCATCCAAAGGAGGCGAAGAAGATGAAGAACAACATCCAGAAAGAAATCCAAGAGCGCCGCGAACACGCCGAGCGCTTAAAGAAAATCGCCCTCAAGCTGTTCGAGCAGCTCAAGAGCGAAAATGTCAGTTTTTCGGACGCAGAGCGAATCATTAGTCTGCTTTCTGCATCCGTAAAAACTGAGCGCGATGACCGGATTATTTAATCCATGCTGGAGGGACTATAAATCTTACTATCCTCAAGATTGATTAGTTGCTCCAGACAGTCGCTGTACCAAGAAGCCAGTACGCAGGCCGCCTGTGCAGGGTCATTCAAGTCAAGACCCTGCGGACGCTCACCGCGCTGCAACGCAATCTGCAATTTGTTGTTTGCATAAGCAAGTGCCAGATTGTGCCGAATTTTATTTCCATCACTCATGATTTCCACCTCCCTTCTGCCCAAGTATACCGCAGGAGGGAGCCAACCACAAGGAGGTGAACCACATGGACAACAACAAAAAGCCCAGCGGACCTGTGGAAGAGGAACGCTGGGCGAAGATAGAAAAGGAAGTTCAGGAGCTTAAACGGAGCAGGTCAATCCTCAGCATCGGCTTGTTCCTGCTGAGCGGCCTGTATGGAATCTTGATCCTCTGCATCATCTTGAGAATCATCCGAATCGAGGACACTTTGACCTCGATCATCCAATTCAACGCTCTGGTTGGCGAGCATCTCCAAAGCCTCGGCGATTCGCTCATTCGTATCCTCAACGATTTTGAAATGCTCCTCCGTGCGCTGTCTGAAGTTTTCTGATCTTTCTGCTTCCTCTCGCTGTATTTCGAGCATTTCCTGTTGATATTCTGCCGTTGCAGACCATGAAGATTCTTCCTTTTTGTCATGTTCGCTGGACAATGCCTGACCTGCCAAAAACAGAAGAATTGTAACGATGATGCTGATAATTCCAACCCAGTCTTTTTGGGGGATTGCATTATCCGGAGTTTTTACTTCGGCGATTTTGGCGTTGATAGTTTCAACCGCCTCTGTAGGTAGAAGTGGTTCGACTTCATCCAGAACAGCTTGAGTACTTGCCAGCGGCACGGTTTCGGATTCTTTTTCGCTGTAAGTACTTTCGCTCCATATCGAGTCTAACTGATCCGCAAAAGCCGCAGCATTTGAGTAAAGATTTGTAATGTTGCTTGTTCGGAGTGCGGTGGTGAGATTTAGCACATTGGAATTCAGCATTTCTGTCGATAACCGGAAAGCGGGACTTTCCATTGCCGATCCGTAGAGCGCCGAAATCTGATTGGTGAAATTGAGATTTGCTCTGGCCTGACCAGCCAGATTCTTGGCGAGATTGGATAGTTGATACTCTGGCACACATAATCTGGCATCTTTCGCCAAGCGGTACGCCATGTTGTTCCATTCTGCGGTTTGGTAAATCGATTTCATCTGGTTGCTCACCATGCGAACAGAATCCGCCATTTTCGCTGCTTCGGACACATAATTGCTGAGTTCTGACAGCTGGTATGCTGCCGTCTGAGCTGCAGAGCTCAACTCGTAAAAATTTTGCATTTTATCACCTCCCTTCTGCCCCTCTATTCTACCGCAGAAGGGAGCCACCCACAAGGAGGTACATCTTCACCATGAACGACATCATCTTATCCACCCAGAACGGCGAACCGGTGGCATCCAGCCGGGAAGTCGCTAAGCGCTTCGGGAAGAACCACCGAGATGTTCTTCGCGCAATCGAGGACATTCTGGAGGGGGTGCGCAAAATTGCGCAGACCCCCAAAGATATCACAGCGCAAAATTGCGCTGTGACCCAGAGCGCTGAAAATTCAGCTGTGACCCAGATGTTCTTCAAATCCGAGTACACCCACCCTCAGAACCACCAGAAGTACCCCATGTACCTGATGAACCGGGACGGCTTTTCGCTGCTGGCCATGGGCTTTACCGGCAAGGAGGCGGTGCAGTGGAAGCTGAAGTACATTTCCGCGTTCAATGCAATGGAAAAGCAGCTGGCCGCGCAGCACAAAGGGCAGCGGGCCGTGCAGGATGCCAACATCCAGAACGCCATCGACCGGGTGATCGAAGCCCGGAAGAAGCTGGACGAGAACACCGCTTTTCTGGACGAGTGCCGCAAGAACCGCGAGGACAGCAAGGCCAAGTATATGCAGGTCAAGGCCCTGTGCGGCGAGTTCAAGGCCATTTACGGCCAGCATTGCGACACGGTGCGCACCATGGAGAACGTGGTGCGCGGCTCCCAGAGCTTCCTCACCAGCGCCATTGACAACCTGACCATCGTTTCCAAAGGCTACCCGTTCTACGCCGCCCTGATGGACAGCCTGCTGGATGGGCTGCCCGCCGAAAAGAAGGAGGAATAAAATGTTGAACACATCAACCATTCGCGGCACTTTCAAGCAGATCCCATACTGGAAGCTGCGGGGACGGTTCCACAGCTGCGGCTACCGCGATCAGGAAGTGGCCGAGTACATCGGCATTGGCCGGGACACCATGAGCGGCAGGATGCAGGGACACAACCCGTGGACCAGCACGGAGATCACTGCAATGTGTGAGCTGCTGGGCATCCGGCAGAATGAAATCGGGGAGTATTTCTTCCCGCGTGTCGAGGAAGGAGAATCCACATGAGCAAACAGTACACCCTTGCATCCGAGCGGGCCGACGCGCCCACCGGATGCGCGTACGTGGCACCGACGTTCTGGAACAAGTGGTTCCGCTGGGATGGAAGCCGGGCATCCGGCTGCTACCAGCTGGGCGGGCAAGTCAAGGACGAAACCCACACCGGCCTGCAGGTTTTTGCAGATGGCGAATGGCACCCGGTCATTGGATGGACATTGGACAGCTGCGGCCCCGCAACTGACTATCAGGAGGTAGGAGCATGAAAATCAACCCGAACGCTCAGTTGAAAATCCAGCTGGGATCGGATGGCAACCCCAAAATTTACGCCTGCGGCACACAGATGGAACAAGCGGCTCTTTGCACCGCATTGGTCGCGGGAATCTGTATGGACAGCAAAGACCCAGCAGAGACAATCATCAACATCATGACAGCTGCCGCTGATCTTATGGACAGAATGGAGGAAACCCACCAATGAAGATTAAATCCTTTGTCTGGTACTGGCTGGCAATGGCCTGCTTTGTGGTGGGCCTGCTGTACGGCATGGGGCTGGAGGGCAGCTTCCAGACCGGCGGCACCGTCTCGGACGGCGCGTTCATCACGGCCATGGTGCTGATCCTGCTGGCGGTATTCTTTGCCCGGCTGGGCTTCTACGCCGCCGATCAGGAGAAAAAGCGGAGTAAGAAGGTGCACCAGCAGCCCCGCAACACCGTGAAGAGCGGAAGGAAGGCGGGCTGACACCACCCATGAATAAAGGAAAGCACTTTACCCGCGTTTGTTTGGACTGCGGCAAGGTGATGGAAAATGTTGCTGGCAACCTGCGCTTTTGCGCTTCCTGCCGCAGAGAGCGCCACAACCAATATTGC
>OBVH01000419.1_pt1 | contig 23260 bp, 30 predicted proteins | sample 1495001 | NCBI WGS metagenome assembly OBVH01 (sample SAMEA2579959, study PRJEB22360) | human gut metagenome
GTAAAAATATAATAAATCCTAAAGTGAAGAAAATCTCTATTTTAAAATTTCTAAAAAAAGTTTTAATAATATCTCCCCCTTTTTTTATTATATAAATTAGTCTTCAAATGATTCTGTCGGATTCCAATCAAGTTTTAAGGGTCCCATTACTTGCGAAATAGATTTCTCGTTCGACTTAATTTCAATCATTCTTGGTCGATATCTCATAACCTCGCTTTGAAATGCTGCCTCACAATTATTTAGCAAATACTCAGAAGGCAGATACTCCCCTCTAAAATCAAAATAATAATCAACTATAAGACTACTATTCTTATAAAGTGCAGTTTTTTTCTTCTCACCATTATAATATTCCAAAGTAATTTGATTAATAATTTCTTCATTAAGTTCCAATTCTTCAATAAGATTCTTAACACATTCAATGTCCAAAGAATCTTCTTTTTTGCCATAATGGAATCCAAAAGATATAGAAATATCAGTTGAATTCAACTGATTCGTTGAATAATCAACGAAAGAATTAATTTGTCCTTTATTGGATTTTAAACCTGTACCATATTGTTTCTTAGTAGAATCATCTAATCGTAATCTCAAATCTACTTTTTTAATGTACTTTGGTGTACCCACATTTTTTATGCTAATATCCTCAAGTAAAGGTACTATTTTTATCTTGTACTCAAAATCATTTGGTATAAAAGAATTCAAATACTCTTCAATTTGAGTATAATTTGGACCTAATCGATTCTTGGTTATGATGGCTATATTTTTCACCGTATCAAAAACCATAGAAGTTACTTCAAATAATTTTGTATCTAGTTGTTGTAAAGTGTCATCAACCATATGAAAAGTTACACCTTTTTTTAGTTTACCAAATGGAATTGATATATATTCACTTTGATTTTTATTAAATCTTGATACAACTAAATTCTTACCGGAAATATTACGAGAAAGAATTTTCTTTGTATCTTTTCTATCAAAAATATCGTACAAACCTTCAAAGAATTTTTTTAGATCACCTTTATAGTAATCATTATTTTTGAAATATGTACCTTCACAATCTTTTTTAATAAAGGTACATAGAAAAAATTCTACCTTATTTGACATCTACTATCACCTCATATGTTATTATATCGAAATAAAATAACAAAATAAAGTAATTTGTCAAATTTTGTATAAACGCACAAGTAATAATTATTATGTATGTGCAATTTCACAACAAAACCCACCTAAGTGATTAGGTGGGCAATGCTGAATTTTTTACAAGAGGAATAGTAGAAGTGAAAATCATTCTTGCAATCTTATCTATCTCTTTCGGTTTTCCATAATATCATTATAGCACTTAAGAATAGGAATTAATAGGAACTGATAGGAACTACTTAATCCATATTGTATTTTTTTCTAAAGGCTTGTAATGCTCTGCCATGTAATGCTCTAATCCATCTACCAGAACAACCAATAGTTTCGGCAGTTTTCTCAAAGGTTTCACAATTAAGGTAATATTCTGTTAGAACCAATATGTAAATTGCATCATCAAGACCATTGATTTTACTTCTAACATCATTCTTCATACAAATAAGGTCATCAATTTCACTATTGATTTCATTTTGCAAATCCACTATCTTGTCAACTGTTTGTGTAAAGTCAGTTGTGTTTGAGGACTTAACACGGTCACCGTTTGTTTGTGGGCTCATCTGTGTTATGCTTAACCTTAACCTATGTAATTCCTTATCCTTAACATTAATCAACCTATCAGCAAACCTTACACGATTAAGGTACTCTTTAGCGTACAAGGTTATCACTCCAATCTAACCTCTGGCCACAATGAGGACAGTAATTATATTCCCAACTAGCACTAAACATAGTAAGGTTCTTATGACAACTAGGACAAAATTTATCAAGCAATGCTTTTTTGCTTGATGCCACCTTCTTAGGTTTTCGTTTTGAAACAGCCTTACCCAAGTTTACTCTTTTGCAATCATTAATCAGGTCTATAAAATTATCTGTTGTCATTCCATAAGAAGAACATGGGAAGCTCTCCTCACTAATAACATCATATTCATTATTATCAATCATTTCTCCTAATTCTGTAACATCAATATATTTGCCCTTTGAAATATCAATATAATTACTCATATAGCAATCTCCCCACTTTCAATCTTAGCCCTATACTGACCGTAGCTTAGCCTTGTACCGTTTTCTTCGTTGTACTTATGTAAATTATACAAAGTACGGTTAAGGTTATGTTCTCTTGACTGCTTTGGTGTTCTAGCTTGTTCTTCTCTTAGCTTTTGGTTCTTCACTCTGTTGTGTTTCTTAACACACTCATAACTGCAATACTTTGCATTATAGTTTCTTGCAGTAAACTCATTTCCACATACTGCACATACTCTCTTAATTTCCATATTCTTCTCCTTTACTTTTCATACTTTGCTTTAAGGGACTTTAACAAATCCTCTTGTACATTTGCTTTACCTTGTAAGCTGTTCAAAACTCTTTCATCACAAGTGCCTTCTGTAATCAGATGATGGATAATTACTGCGTTCTGCTGACCTTGTCTGTATAGTCTTGCGTTAGCCTGTTGATAAAGTTCCAAACTCCATGTTAAGCCGTACCACACAATAATATTGCCACCGGCTTGTAAGTTAAGTCCATGACCTGCACCGGCAGGATGTGCTAAGAGTAATGGAATTTCTCCCTTATTCCAACTTTCAATATCTGCTGAACTTTCCAGCTTTTTGGCAAACTTAAACCTTTCCTTTATCCTTTCAAGGTCGTGTCTGAAACTGTAAAAACATAAGATAGGCTTACCGTTTGCAGTATCGAGTAATTCAGAAAGTGCATCTAACTTCTGATTATTAGCCACCACATAACTGCCATTCTCCATATACATTGCACCGTTACTATACTGCAACAGTTTGTTTGTTAAGGTTGCCGCAGTAGTTGCATTTACTTCACCCTCTGCAAACTCTATGTAGCTATCATGTTCAAACTTTTCATATGCCAGTTGTTGCTCAGGTGTCATCCTAACGCTGATAATCGAATCGATCCTTTCAGGCATATCAAGCCAATCTTCTGCTTTCATAGACACACATATGTCTGAAATTTTATCCATAATAGCTTTTTCTGAATTTTCCTTTAGCTTGTAATTGAAAATTGTTGTTTGGTTTCTCTGATTAGGTGTGAAATATCTTTCACGATAACCTGAAACAGTTTTACCTAACCTTTCGCCACTGTCAATAAGGTACATCTGACTCCATAAATCAATTAATCCGTTTGGTGCAGGTGTGCCGGTAAGTCCAACAACTCTTTTACTTCTTGTTATGTACTTTCTTAATGCTCTAAACCTTTGTGCCTTTGGTGACTTAAAGGATGAAAGTTCATCAATAACAACCATATCAAAGAACCAACCGTCACCAACGCTTGAAAGTTCATTAGTCAGCCACACAACATTTTCACGATTGATAATATACACATCAGCCTCTTGTGCTAAAGCTAATCTTCTTTTTCTAGGTGAGCCTAAAATCTTTACTACACTTAAATCTTTTAGGTGGTCCCACTTTTCGCACTCTCTGCTCCATGTATCTTCTGCAACTCTTAAGGGTGCAATAACTAAAACCTTTGATATTTCAAATTGATTGTAAATTAGGTCCTCAATAGCTGTTAATGTTATTACGGTCTTACCAAGTCCCATATCAAGAAAAAGTCCACATCTTGGTGCGTTGTAAATTTTCTCTATTGCCATACTCTGATACTTATGAGGAATAAACTTCATCAACAACACTCCTTACCTTTTCTTTACTGTCGGCAGTATAAACCTTTGCACCTAGAGAAGAAAAAAGTTTATGTACTCTTGTCTGTTCCGGTCTTGGCTTTTTGCCCTTTGCCTTTAGTTCCACAAAGAAAATTTTTCCTTGTGGAAGTATTACTATTCTATCCGGCAAACCTCTCATACTGGCAGATATGAACTTTAGGCATAGCCCACCTTTATCTTTCACATATCTTATTAGGTATTTTTCCACATTTGCCTCTTGCATTTCTATAAATTCCTTTCTTTGTTGTAAAAGTGTAGTCATTTTGTAGTCGTTAAAATTCCCATTGTAAAGCCATTTTTCGCATTTGTGACTACAATGACTACATTATTTTCATAAACTATTACAGAATATAGGATTTATAGATTTTCTTATTATTGATAATTTCTATAATCTCTATAATTCAATATACTTATATACATAAAGTGTAGTCATTGTAGTCAAACACTTAAAAAGCTGATACCTAAGCCATTTTTGGTGACTACACTTTTGTGATTAACTGTAGTCATTTTTGCGTTTAAAGCCTCTCTGATTACCGTATATATCACCAAATCTAATACTATACTTCACCTGCTCCCATTCTCCTGTACGGATAATAATGTCTTTGATTTCTTTACTTTTCTGATAATTAAAATCTTTTCTATCACCACCAAAAGCCTCACACCACACTTCAAGTGGGCATACCTTATCCCTTACAACTGTGCCTTCTTCTTTAACACCAAAGTCATTGCCGTTAAGGAATAACCGTCTGTCGCTTAAGTCCATTTTTCCCCAATTTTCAGGTAGTAAAGTGTTGAGATACTTAACCACATCACCGGTTAGAGGACTTTCTTCAAAGTGCTGATTCTGTTCTTGCTCTGATAGTTTTCTTAGCTCATCAGTATCCATATACAGTTTTTCACCTTGCTTATAAATCTGTACTACCTCAGCCCATAGCTGGTCAATTTCATAGTCTGTTAAGTCCTCAAAAACATTTTTAGTTGCTCTGTCAACACGAACATCGATAGGAAAAAATCTTCTGTTACCTGTTGTGTCTCGTAAAAATTCGTGTTGGTTAGTTGTGCCAACAAAGATACATTGCCTTTTCCTTACCTCTGTATGGTGTCCGTATGCCGCACGATAAGCGTCCTCAGACTTTGCAGTAAAGTGCTTAACTGCCTCTACTTCGTTTCTTCTAAGTGCTGACAGTTCGGCAATTTCAATTATCCAAAAGCCTTGTAACTGTTCATATGCCTCTTTGCCTTGTACAGTTGTCAAAGTATCACTAAACCAATGTTTCCCAAGTTTTCGTATAATGTAACTTTTGCCACAACCCTGTGGACCTACTAACACAAGAACATTGTCATACTTAACACCGGGATTAAAAATTCTTGCCACACCGGCAGTAAGCATTTTCCTAGTTGATGCCCTAGTGTATAAATTGTCATCAGCACCTAGGTAATCTATAAACAATGTTTCTGCCCTATTTATACCGTCCCACTCTAGGCTTGATAAATAGTCCTGTACCGGATTGTACTGATTAGCCATACTAACTAAGGTCCATGCGTCCTGAATTGATGCTTTACTTTTGATACCGTATAGGCTTTCTGTATAGTGCCTTAGTCCTGCATCATCTGTATCAGTCCATTCTCTCTGTTCATCTGTCTTGTCCCATGGCAATATACCTAAAGCCGTATGCCTTCTTGTAAAGGAGTTGTATGCCATTTTACCCTTTAACCGACTGTCATTCTTAAAAATCTTTAGGCAGTTATCTATTGTGGGCAAGTTGTTGTTCTTGCTATCTGTTGCAAGTTCAAGTATCCAATCATCATTACTTTCTTCACTTTCCACTATACCCTTAAAGTCCTCTGTGCAAGACTGTGTTCTCTCTTTGTGCATTAATAGTCTTACTTCTTTATCCTTAGAGGCAAAGTCCTGCATAGCTAAATATGAAGGCAATTTTACTGTGGGAGTACCTTCTTTTGCATTATCGTCTAAGTCTAAAAACTTATGTAACCTTACAAGGTCAAAGGCATTACAAAGTGTTCCACCACTAGGGTCTGTTGCGTGATTTGAATAGGCAAATTTTCCACCTTCATAAATAACTAACCCTGCTGAGGTACTACCGTTAATGTAGGTATATCTGTCCTGATTTTCACAAGGTGAATACACATCAGGTAAAAACTTTTCTATTACATCTTGCACATTATAGGTTCTGCAAAATGCACCTATTACACCCTTTTTTGTGGTTGGGTCTTCTTGCTTTTTTAATAATCTTTCTTTGTTCTTAACTGTTCTTGATGAATAAGGCCACTGTGAAACATCCTTCCAATCTGTGTAGGTGCTTAGTACCTTATCAACATCAAGTAATTTATTTTCCGAATGTTTAAATACATATTCACCGTCAATGCTTGTACTTGCCCAGAACATTAACCTTTGAGGTTGGTATGTAGTATCGTCAAACATATCAATACCAATATCCTCTGCAATTTTCCTTGCAACTGCCTCATATTCATCCGGTGTACAATCTCTTGACAGTGGAATAAGTAATCTTAATCTTGGTTTTTCCGGTGTATGCTTATGTGTGGAATAAATACAGTATGTGTATTCTGCAAACATATCAACTGTGTCACAAAAATCTTCACTTGCAAAATCTGCGTCAAGGGTAACTATTGAACGGTGGTTTACATTTTCTCTTTTTCTTCTGCCGTTCTTTAGGTTACCGGCTACAAAGCCACCAACATCCTTAATACTGTCTTGTTTTGACTTAGGTAAATTTCTATATTCACCTTGTGTTTCAGGTGTTCTGGTGGTTTTTTCAAGCCTTTTTAGTAACTCATCCCAAGTGATAGTACAGTTCTTCCACAACTTTGTATTTACACTTAAACCGGTTGCAATACTGAATTTTCTAATATCTACCACTCCTAATCTTTCTTGTAAAATGGTGTTTCATATGCCTCAGCTTTTAGCAGTAAGCCTTTAGCCCATGGGATAGGTTCGCCCATTATATCGGCTACTTCTTTTGCTGATGAAACACCTATTGGAACATCCAATATAACTTCATCGTGAACATGGAAATTACACTTAAAACCTCTGTCTTCCAGCCTAATTATAGATTCAGCTAAACAGTCCCTTGCAAAGCCTTGTACTATATTTTCCACTAACTTTCCACCAAAGGTTTCCAGCCTTTCCCATGTATTTTTAGTTTGGTTCATACCCATATATGTAATTGAAGGACTGCCAAACTTGTTTTCTCCTATTTGTGGTTTAACATATGCAAGTTTTCTGCCTGAAGGTAGTCCTACAAACAGAATTCCTGACTGCTTATAAAATGACACACCACATTTTAATTTTTGTGGTTGTTCCTTAATTGCTAACATTGCAGAGGTTTCGCACTCTTTCCAAAATGATGTTATGTGTCTGTTGGTGTTTCTCCACATATCAACTAAAGGTTGCAGTTCTTCTTCCTTTAGTCCCATTTCTAAAGCACCCATAGACTTTAATGCACCTACAGAACCACCATAGCCAAGTGCAAGTTCTGCGATTTTGCCTTTCTGTCTTAAGTGACCGTTTATACCATGCTTAACTACAGGTACTTTGAACATCTGACTTGCCGATGCACAATAAATGTCTCCACCTTCTTCAAACACTTTCATTCTCCACTTTTCACCTGACAGATAGGCTACTACTCTTGCCTCAATAGCTGAGAAGTCAGACACAATAAATCTGTTGTCTATGCTAGGTACAAAAGCAGTTCTGATAAGTTCTGAAAGAGTGTTAGGTACATTGTAGAGAAGTTCAAACATTTCATAGTCACCGTCAACTACTGTCTGCCTAGCAAGTTCCAAATCTTCAATATGGTTTTGTGGCAGGTTCTGAACTTGAACCATTCTACCTGCCCATCTACCGGTACGATTAGCACCATAGAACTGAAGAATTCCCCTTATTCTGCCGTCAGAACACACACCATTAACCATAGCCTCATACTTCTTTGTAGAAGTCTTTGAAAGTTCAGACCGTAAAGACAGAACCTTTTTAAGTAGTGGGTCATTACTTTGTGAAAGTATTTCTTTTACTACCTTTTTGTTAAGGCTTTCGTAGGTGTTTCCGGTACGGTTTTCTATCCACTTTTTAAGTTGTGCAACTGAATTAGGATTTTCAAGTCCTGTTAGCTTTCTTGACAGTTCAAGGCATTTTTCTTTATGAAGTGTACTGTACTGAATAGCATTCTTAGCCATATTTACATCTACTCCAACACCTCTATCGGTAATTCTTTGGTCATACTCCCACAACCTCTGTTCATTAGGATGTAGTGGAAATTTATCAAGTTTCCTTTTAATTTCTCTTTCAACCACTACATCCTGAATACAGTAGCTCTTGAATATTTCCCACTTTTCTGTGTTGTGTTGTGGCAAGTTTCTTGTTCTGCCACCATTTGATTTTGTAGCCTTGCAGGGCTTAGAAAAATAATCAATACAAGCCTTACCACTTCTATCCTTCTGTTCCTTAAGTCCCAACACCTTTGCGACACCTGACAGAGATTTTGGAAGTCCAAGTTCAGCACTTTGTATCATTGTGCAATGCCATTGACTAGGTGGCATATCTATGCCTAGATACTTCTTTAAACAAGTTCTTTCAAAGTTAGCATTAAAAGCAGTTTTGATTATTTCTTTATTCTGCAATGCTTTAATAATTCCATCAGGGATTTTCTCACCACAAGCAGTATCTACAATCTTTACTTCTTCATTGTCAAAGGCGTAAGCAAAAAGCAAGATTGTAAAATCAGGTGCATCTGCATAAGCATACACACCTGATTTTAGTAGATTAACACTGCTATAGGTTTCTATATCAATGCTCAACTCTTTCATATTAATCTAGAAAATCGTCTTCATCCTCTGTAATAAGGTTGGCAAAGTCATCTTCTGCTCTACTTCTGCCACCCAGAGGCTCACCGTCATCTGTTTTCATAAGGTTGTTAAGACCACAGGCAATACCCTTGTTTCCTTTTGAATTAAAGGCATAGAAGGTAATAGATGCGTAACCATAGCAACCACTGTAGAACTCTGTTGGGTCAATAATAGGTCTGCCCTTACTGTCAACAAGTCCCGGCTTTGTTGTTGCGTTAGCATTAACAAAGTACTTGCCCTCGTAGTTCTCGTCATCTTCTCTTTCTTCGTCACCATCTCTTAGTGGTTCTTTTAGCTTGGCAGGAATTTTGCCACCAAACTTTGAAACACCTGCCTTCTTTGCACTTTCAATAGCATTCTTAATGCTTTTGATTGTCTTTGTGTCGTCCTTATCAATAAGAAGTGACACACTGTACTTTTCAGTACCGTCATCATTCTTTCTTGGTTCAAAAACATTTGCGTATGAAAATCTTACCTTACCTGTGATTACCTTTGTTTCGTTATTGTTAGCCATTATTTTATTCTCCTTTGTTTGTAATATTCTTAAAATCTTCTACTGCATTTGCAGTTGAGTTTATAGCCGGTCTTTTGTCGTCGCTATGTACTAAAGTTGGACTGCCTTGTGGCTTTACAACATAGTCACCTAAAATCTCCTTAAAACATTTTTTGCCTAAGAATTTCTCCATATTTGTTATGGATTTTATTGACTTACTGAAAATGTCACTTTCTTGGTATCCTAGGTCCATTAGGTGTTTGCCTATTTCTTCATCAGACTCTGAGTATTTACGGTTACTTCTGCCCTCTACTAATTTAAAACCCGGTATTTCTACACCGGCAAGTGCTTGATCTAGGGCATAGTCTTTAACTATCTGTACCCATTTACTGATGTTGTCTGCTTGGTCAATAATATCTGCTATTTCTTCAATAGTAAGCTTTGCAGGTCTTTTGAAGTCATACATTGCAAGTCTTTGTCTTTCTTCGTTATATGCTCTGCATACTGCTCTAGCTTTGCAAAAACCTGCATCACAATGGGGACCTGCAACACACTCCGTTACATTATCGTTATTGGCTCTCTCTGCCCTTGTCTTGACTGCTTCACCCCAAGCCATTAAACATTCAAAGCTAATAGTTTCTGTGCTGATATTGTCAATTCTAGGCTGATATATAGTCATTCTGATTTGCTTAATATCATAGAGAAAGTCAAAGGCACTAACTGCACCCAATGCATAAAGTCGCATTTGTGAATTGTCCCTAGCTGACACCCTTACACCTGTACCATACTTTAAATCAATAATTTCAAGTGTACCGTCACCAATAATTACTGCGTCACCTGTACCAAAGCCTTCAGGAACCCACAGAGAAAAGTCAAGTTGCTTTTCAATGTAGATTTGTGCATCAGGTGTCTTTCCTTTTGCCTCGTTAAACCTTTCAATTACAAAGTCCTTGTAACTGTCTGTGTAGTCGTCCATATCCTCTGTAATTTCAAGGTTCTTAATAGCATTGTGGTACTTAACTCTGTTGTACTGATTTAGTGCAAGTCTTAGCTTTGCCTCACCTAGAGAATGAGCATTAGTGCCTTCTTCTGCAAAAGCTGATGTTTTGTCAGGAAACTCTGACTCCATCTGAATTGAACCGGGACAATTCAGCCACTTCTTACTGCCTGAGGCTGAGAGCCTTGCGTGTACTTCCGGCATTTTTATCCCTCCAATACTTTCATAACTGCGTTGTAGTCATCTTCTTTTAGTTCTGTGACTTTGTGTGCGTTAAACTGTGCTAAAATCTCCTTAGCCTTGTCCTTGCCTTTAGCCTTTGCAAAGGTTGCAAAAGCAGTTCTGATGTCCTCAATCTTGTATTGAGGTTCTTCATTTTCTGCCTTTGGTTCTTCCTTTTCTGGCTTTGGTTCAGCCTTTTGTGGTTCGACAGGCTTTGGCTTGTGCACAACTTTCTGTGATCCTCTTGCTACCTTCTTTGGTTCTGTCTTAACTGCCTCTATCGGACCTACTGATAAAGCAAGGTTGTTGATAGATTCAGCAAGATTGTTATTGTCAACAAGTAATGCCTCGGCAAGGTTATTGATAGCTCCTGCCAATTCATCAGCTTGTATCTTTACTGTAATTTCCATTACTTTTACTCTCCTTTGTAATAAAATTCTTGACTTTTCACTTTAGATAATCTAAAATGAAATTAGTTTACTTTAATATGTTCCGTAATAGGAACACCTTTCTAGTCACTAAGGAACTGCAATTTCTTAGTGACTTTTTCTTTTGTTTTGGTTTTCTGATAACTTTTTGCAGAGGGCTAAAGCACCTTTATGCTCTCTGCCAAGTCTTTGGTACTTATCGATATAAGGGCAAGTTGTGTTAAGTTCACACTTGTAACACTCACACTTTCTGTCCTCATTCTTGTAAAACATTTATCTCACTTCCCCCAAATAAGCATGCTTAGTTCAATGTGAAAGGGTGGAAAGAAATTATTGACGATTTTGCCAACACCTGATTGAAACATTTGTGTTAAATAGGTCAATGTGTTATCAAGATTTAATTTGTGCACAGATAAGGTAACTACAAAGTCAAGATAAGAAATAAAACCATTATGATCTCTCATAAAGTTAATGACTCTTTTGATGTCCTTTTCTGTGTAAAATCTTCTTGCTAACTTAATGAACCTTTTTTGATTTATCTTTTTCATTTTCTCTCACCCCCTAATTAAAATGTCACACATATATTAAGAACTGCAGCTGCAATCCAATATGTTGCCATTTTGAAATCTTTACCTACTCCATAGACTATTGCAGCACCTACATCAAGTGCTATTAATAGCAACGGAAAAATGTACTTTGTGTTCATATTTCTTCACCCCCAACAATATGTTCAACTTCTTCTATCTTTCTACCTGTTGCCTCTTCAAAACACCTTGTCTGATAATCGTCTTTAGTTATACAGAGGTTTTCTCTACTGTATGCCACCTTAAAGTCGTCCATAATATAAGACAATATGCGTGGCACAATGTACACAAAACCAAAATACAAAAACGGAAGAAGTAAGAAACCACCATACTTTGACATTAGATTGATATGTAGCACTAAGGAAACTATGATTGTAACCACTATTGTTACTGCCAGTCCTACTGCTTTAATACTCTTCTTCATCTTCATCATCCATTTCATACCCAGCTTCTCTTAAGCGCCCATCACATACTTCTTTTTGCATATGCAGCAAAGCCTCGTAATATTTAATGTGTTCGTTATGTTCTTCAATCTCTTTAGCTAGTTTACTTTGTGCATCATCAACCATATCATGCAGACGGTTAATCTCGTTAACGCTCTCATTATATGCTTTCTGATACATCTTTTTTAATTCTTCCTCATCATCAGCCTTGATAAAATAACCAAATGCTATAATTCCAAGAATTACAATGGCGAGAACATAAAAAAATTCATTTTCCATTGGTTTACACTTCCTTTCATTCACAACTTATGTTGTTTTATCTGATACAAGGTCCATTACTGTTACTTTACCTAGCCTTGCTATCATCATTAGCTGACCTAATGTAAAGTAAGACGGATCCTTGTAATACTTGTTAATTGTCGGCTTAGATAAGCCTAGAATCTCTTGCAGTTTGTTCTTGCTTATGTTCTGCCGATTAAGACAATCTTCAATATTACATATAATATTGTGCTTGTACTTGTCTTCCGGTCTTGCCAATAGCTTAGGCATTTATTTCACCTCTCCTATTGTTGTGTTATGCCTCAACAACCTTGACTAATTCAAGGCTATCTTCAATAAGTGTTCTTACTAGGCTTGACATCTTCTTGCCTGTCTTTTCGCATAGCTCTTCAAGTGTCTTCTGTGTTTCATCAGATACACAAGCTGATACTACATTTGAACCCGGTACTGACTTTCTGTCAGCAAATAGAACGATTGCACCTTTGTTATCTACCATTTATTTCACCTACTTTCGTTTGTCTTGTATCCTTTCAAATGCTATAATCAGTTTGAAAGGAGGGATTTTATGTTAGATAGAAAATGCAGAAAAATAGTTAAATGTTGTTATAAGCACTTTCGAAATAAGGGGATCGTCCAAACAGATGACCTGCAAAAGCACTTAAAATTAGACACAATGGAAATATACTATTGTTGCAATAGATTAAATGAACTAGGTTATTTTGATATATACCAAACATCTATTGTACATACTGTACATTTTGTGCCGGGATACAAGATTTTTAATTATAAAGAAAATTCTCGTACAGAAATAAAGTCCTTTATAATTAAATCTGTTATCATCCCAATAATTACTGCACTAGTAACCAGTCTATTAACAACGCTGATATTACAGATGATATAATTGCAGTTACAACGGATGTAAAAATTGGATGTTTCATTAGCCATTGTAGAATTGTAAACATCATTCTCACCTACTTTCTGATAAAATATCATTTTTACCATAATCCTTGTAACTTCCACACTATATGATATAATTTCACTAGAATCTAATGAAAGGAGGTTAAAACTATGGTTACGGGTCATCCAGAAAAATTAGCTTTTGAATCTGCTAAAGAGCTTGTTGAAGCTAAATTGTCAAATTCTCAGCACTGTATTGATGGTAGTACAGGAGAACAGGTTGCTGATTATTTTGAGGCAATTTACAACAGACTTCTTAAAATTACTAAATCAGAAGGTAATGATTAACTAACCTTTCTCTAGCTCGGCTCTTGCTGATACTAATTCGGCAAGAGCCGTTGTTAGTTCAGCAATAGAACTACAATCTTCTGCATATTCATCAGCACTTATAATTGTCACTATGCGTTTGCCTAAGCAATTAATCACTGTATCAATAGTGTGCTTGTCCATTTATTTCACCTACTTTCCTAAGTCCCAATTATGGGACAGTTGATTTACATTGCTTTATCCCAAATTTATTTGACAAAATACAAAAATATTTGTATCATTAGACTAGCCTATTGGCATAGAAAGGAGCTGGTCTTTTTGACCAAACTTTTGAATTTGCCAGTTCCCATGTTTTAGGGGTGAAACAACTGTTGAGGCGTTAAGTGTGGACCACGTAAACTCTAGAGTGGCACTCGTAAAAATGCCCACCTCAAAAAGTGTTCCTTAAAAGGTTGTTGACATATAGGCAATTAGTGCAGAACCAATACTGCCAAAGCAATAACATTTCTGATAGAAACATATTGTGTGTTGATATGTGGTGAAAACCTGCAAGAAATATTGGGTAAACAAATTTGGGCAATAGCTGGATAGAAACACACTCTATTCAGTTTTTTGTTGAGAATAATATACGCTAAAAGCGTAATTACGAGCCAAAAAAAATGAAATCAATAGGAAAATCATATAGATTACCTATCTTTTTAACCATATCCCAACTTGGTGAGAAAATACCCTTTTCGTAATTAGAAAGCGTACATTTACTGATGTTAAGCTTTTCAGCAGCCTCTTTTTGGGACAAACCTGCGTTTACCCTAGCTGCTTTAAGTGTTATCTTTGGATAATTCATTTATGTCACCCCCTTGGTTTGATATTATATTATCACGCTTAAAGCGTATTGTCAAGCACAAAGTGGAATTTTTTATATTTTTTCTTGATTTTTTTACGCTTTTAGTGTATAATCGACTTAAGTCAATAAAAGTAGGTGTTTGTATGAAAGATAATGGTGATATTAATAAAAAGATTTTTGTCAAAAATCTAAATTACTATATGACTATTAATAATAAAAAACAAGCTGATCTTGTTACAGAACTAGGTCTTAAAACTTCTACGGTATCTGATTGGGTTAATGGTAAGAAATATCCAAGAGTAGATAAAATGCAGTTATTAGCTGACTATTTTGGAATTCTTAAATCTGACCTTACTGAAGAACATGACACATCTAAACTAACAGATGATATAGAACTTCAAGAGTACCTAGAAGAATTGAAAAATAGAAGTGAAATGAGAATGCTTTTCAGTCTTGCCAAGGGTGCTACAAAAGAAGATGTTGAAAAAGCAGTTAAGATTATAGAGGCATTAAAAGAGGATGATTAAAACTTGGGTAATATTTACATAAGAGGAATAGCACTACCTTTGAAAATAAAAGGTGTTACTGTTGTTGATAGTGAAGGTAACTTTAATGTGTATATAAATACTGCTTTAAGCAAAGATACACAGTTAAAAGCTACTGAACACGAACTTAATCATATAAAGCTAGACCATTTCTATGACTATGAACCGGTTATATTTAATGAGCTAGAGGCAAATGCAATCTAGATATACAATTATAATAAAGAAAAAGCACTACCTTGATGGGAACAAGATAGTGCTTATATGAAAGCAAAGAGTGGTTATTTCACTTTCAGTATAATTATAATATATTTTGGCATATTATGTCAATACTTAATAACGATATATTACTAAGTTAAACAAGGTGATAAAATGAACAATTATATTTTAATAGCCGGAGTTAATGGTACAGGCAAGTCAAGCTTAAGAGGTGTACTAGAAGGTCAGAATGTTCTTCTAGGTCACATTATAGATGCAGATGTTATTGCAAAGGAAAACAACTTTGATAACATTAAGGCAGGTAAAAAGGCAATAGAAGAAATAGACTACTGCCTAGACAATAATATTTCTTTCACACAAGAAACTACCCTTGCTGGTCATAGAACTGTACGAACCATTAAACAAGCTAGAAAGCAAGGCTACTATGTTACAATGTACTATGTTGGTCTTAATTCAATGGAAGAAAGCATAAACCGTATTGCTAACAGAGTTAGAAAGGGTGGTCACAACATCCCTTCTGATGATGTTAAACGCAGATTTGACAGAAGAATTAAGTCACTGGAATCTGTACTTCCACTTTGTGATGAAGTTATCTTTTACGATAACGAAAACGGTTTTGTAAAAGTAGCCGAAATCAAAAATAATAAATTCCAATATTCAAACGGTTATAAACCACAATGGATTGTGAGTTATAAGAACGCACTTAATTTATAATAAAAAATCGCTCTCTGGTGCTGGAACACTAGAGAGCGACACCATTACACAGGGTGCAATGATACTAACACTTAGCGAGTAATATTGTATCATACCCTTGTAAATTTTTCAATATAATTTACAAGGGATTTTTGCACCCTTTTTTAGAAAGGATGTGTAAATGTATGGCAAAGCCTAAGAAAATGCCTAGTGGTAAATGGAGAGTTAGAGTGTATGATTATACAGATAGTGACAATAAAAAGCACTACAGGTCTTTTACTGCTCCAACAAGAAAAGAAGTTCAGTTCCTCGCAAATGAATATCTACTAAATAAAGATAGTGATACATATGAAGATATGACATTAAAAGAGGCTTACAGAAGATACATCAATAGCAAGTCTGCCGTTTTGTCACCATCAACAATAAGAGGGTATATATCAGTATCAAAGAATTCTTTTCCTAAACTAATGAATACTAAGTTGTCAAAATTAACCCAATATGATATTCAAGTAGCAGTTAATGAGATTTCAATTTCTTTTTCTCCTAAAACAGTAAGAATTCGTTATGGTTTACTAACTGCTGTACTTAATATGTATCGACCACAATTAAGGTTACATACTACATTGCCTAAACCACAGAGACCAAGGAAGGAATACATAATACCTACAACTGCTGAGGTTAATAGATTACTTGCTAAGGCAGATGAGAGAATCAGAGTTCCTATACTTCTCGCAAGTGCCGGAAGTCTCAGAAGGTCTGAGGTGTGCGCATTAACTAAAGAGGATATAACAGACTTTGGTGTGTATATAAACAAAGCCATGGTTATTAACAGTCAAAACAAATATATTGTGAAGCATACTACTAAAACTAAAGCCGGTACAAGGTTTGTACCTCTACCTACATCAATAATTAAAGAACTAAGAGAATGGAAGTATTTTGGATGTACGCCCAAGGATATTCAAAGATGGTTTAAGAAATTAAGGGATGAGGTTGAAATAAACACAACATTCCATAAACTTCGTCACTACTTTGCTAGTGAGTGTCACGCAAATGGAATACCGGATAAGTATATTTGTGAAATTGGTGGATGGGAAGATGTTGCAGTTTTACAACAAATTTATCAACATACACTTAAAGACAAACAGTCTGAATTTAGCAAAAAAATAGTCAGACTTTTTAATTCAAATCTTGAGAACAATAAAAAGTATGACCCAAAGTATGACTCAAAAAAGAAAAAAGCCCATTAGAATGGGCTTTTTATGGCGAAGGGTTGGAGATTCGAACTCCAGGCTTTACTTTCGTAAAACACGATATTTCGAGTATCGCACCATTGACCACTCGGACAACCCTTCAAATAAATAGGAAGTGCGTTAAATTAATGCCACACTTCCTTTTTATTATACAACTTTTCTTAATTCAAATAATGCAATTATAGAATTATTATATCTTTTTATATTTTTTCTGCATTTTCTTATTTCTAAAAGTATGACCTTTAGTATAAATGATTATCAGTATTGCAACTATAATAATTACTGCAACAACAATGTACCAAACATATGACGGAATTGAATTTAGATTAAAGCACCTTACATTAATCCACATTTGGTTCATTCGTTTATTTTCATCACTATTAAAGAACATCATTACTGCACAACGTTTTAAAATATCTTCTGTAGGATATTGAGTAAACAGTTGTCTTTTTGTTTGGTCTTTTGTAGTCTTTACAATATAATCTTTATCCTTGGAATCACCTGTAAAGAAGAAACCTACCGGGTAATCAACAGTTTCTTCATCATCTTCTGCACCGTAGTTCCAATTAATGTATTCAAAAATTCTGTTGTCATCACCACCGGAAATGCAACTTGTATAACCGATATAGTACATATTACGAATTACATTATCAGGTCTTGAAACAAAGTTAATAAATGACTCAGCTACTTGTTGCTTTTCTTTATCGCCGTCAATACCTTGCTTTAGCATAACCCAACCGTCACACCAAAGGTTTGAACATTCCTTAGGCACTGCATATTCAAGGTAACAATTGTCTTCTTCTGCTTGGTCAAGGCTATATACTGCATCTCCTGACCATTGGAAATTGGCAACTACTTTACCTGACACCATATCGGACTTACCACTATCAGTTTCAAATGAATAAACATTATCCTTGATACCCTGTAATCTTTCTTCTGCTTTATCAACTGTTGATTGTGAGGTATCATTCATTAATTTAGTTATTTGCTCATTATAGTCCTTAGAATTCTTAAATTCATCGGTTGACATTTTATCTGAATTTATAAGACCTAAAACTGCAAAATAACTATCTCTAACGCTATCTTTAATAGTGATTTGTCGGCTATACTTTTTATTTTCAAGTATCTTCCATGTTGAGGCATCTTCTGTTGATACAACATCAGGGTTATATACAAAACCCATTGTACCCCACATATAACCGGCTGAATAGTCACTCCACTTTTTGTTATCAATCTTTGTGGTATCCATTAAGTTTTTGATATATGGCGATACACCTTTTGCATAATAGTTATACTTGTTGCTAGTATCGAAAAATTCTTTTGACAAAGGTACTAGCATATCTTCATCAATCATTTTCATGCCCATATAATCAGATGGACAAACTAAATCAAAATTATCACCTAGAGTAATTTGGTTATATAAATCCTCATTTGTACCGTAAGTTGAATATTCAACCTTAACCTTTTTGCCATAGGTTTTATAATACCAATTTTCAAAATCAGTAATCATAGAATTTTTACCGATTATATCACCACTATCAAGGTCAATGGTATCATCTTCGTCCCAATTACCCTCATCAATATATTCTTCGCAATTTGAAATTCTAAGGATAATAACATCCTTATCTTTAGCAGATACTGACATAGGTAAAATGAAAATAGATGCAGTTATTAAAAGCATAATTAAAATAGAAATTAATTTTTTCATCTACTTTCACCTACCTTTTTATTTGTTCTGAAATAATTAATCAAAACAATTGCAATAACGATTGCAAAGATAATTGTAGATAATGCCCATAAGGCTGTTTTTATGTTTGTTTGAGCTCCTTTTGTAGCATTTACTACATAGGTACTAATTGTATTAAAGGTAGCAGGTTTTGTGTATGTTGTAACAAAATAATCATCAAGTGAAAGTGTAATTGAAAGCATAAAACCGGAAACTATACCCGGCATAATCTGAGGAATTACAACCTTGAATAATGCTTTTGATGGTGTAGCTCCTAAGTCTAGAGCTGCTTCATAAAGGTTGTTATCCATTTGTATAAGTTTAGGTACAACAGAAAGATATACAAATGGTGCACATAAAGTTACTTGACCTATAACAAGTGGAATATATGTGCTTTTATCAATACCAAATGCAACAATTAGCAAAATACAAATTGAAAAGCCTGTAACTACATCTGCATTAACAACAGGAATTTGGTTAGCATTTCTAATAAATGCTTTCGGTAATCTCTTTGAATAAAATGCACCGATTGCACCACTAGTGCCTAATACAACTGCCAGTATAGCAACAACTAATGCCAATACTAATGTATCTACAATCATTTCTAACAATTCTTTTGTAGTAAACAAGGTTTCATAATTATGAAGAGAAAAACCTCTTATAGCACCGATTGTGGTAGAATCTGTAAAGCTATATATTGCCAAAATAATAATTGGCAAATAAATTGCTAACAGTACAAGAAATACCCAACTTGCTGAAAATATCTTTTTTATCATAGAGAAGCACCTCTGCTTTCTCCAACACCATCACCAAGTCTGTTGGTAAATATTGTTACAATAAAGATAATAACCAGAAGTACAATGGAAATCATTGAACCATTGTGCCAATCATATGCATTAAAGTAACTACCGATTAAGCTACCCATAATATATGTGCTATTGTATAGCATATCAAGTACAACATAGTTTGTCATTACAGGTAAGAATACCATAGTAACACCACTGATTATTCCAGGCATTGAAAGTGGTAATGTTACCTTTAAGAAAGTAATTCTATTATTAGCACCTAAGTCATTAGATGCCTCAAGAAGTTTCTTATCAATCTTTTCAAGTGTTGTATATAAAGGTAAAATCATAAAAGGTAAGAAGTCGTATGTCATACCGATTATAGTATTTAAAAATGGATGGCAAGCAAGGTTACCCTCTATAGCAGTTAGAATTTCTTTTAATGCAGTAATCCTTAATGTGAAGTTAATCCACATAGGCATAATAAAAAGCATCAAAAGAACTGATTTTCTTTTTAACTTAGAATTCGTAAGGATTAATGCTACAGGATAAGCAATTAATAAGCATACTACTGTAGTAACTAAAGCAGTAAACATACTATAAAGCAAAGTGCCTATAGTGTTACTGTCAGTAAAGAAATCTGTAAAATTAGAAAGTGTAAACTGACCCTCGCCATTAGTTAAAGCATAATAAATAATTACAAGCAAAGGTGCAATTACAAACAAAACAAGAAACAATCCGTAAGGAATACAGAGTTGTTTACGAGAAAACTTAAACATTTTTCAACCTCCAAAATGATGATTACTTTAATTTCAATGAAATATTTTCTTTAGGAATAATCAGACTGACAAAGTCATTTTCATTCCATAAGTCTTCATCATCAAATATGAAGTCATATTCGTTTTCTGTTCTAACAATATACTGATAGTGGTCACCTTTATAAATAAGTGAAATAATATTGCCGGTAGTTCCACCCTTATCAGCATCATCACTCATTTCAATTGAACCAAATACAGGGATAGAAACTGAAACTTCTTTTCCTATTACATCAATTTCATTACCATTTTCGTCAACAAGTACATCATCAACATACTTTGAATTAGGATAAAGCTGAGTAAGGTCACATTCAAATTCACCATCAGCAAATTCAACTGTATTGTACTTTGTAATAATACCCTCAAAGTCGTTTGTAGTAAGGTTATTTTCAATCAAATGAATACTATCAGGATCAATATCAATAGAAATTGTGTCACCTACAACTGCATTGTAAATTGAGTGAATAACAATTTCATTATCACCTGAAAGAACAGTAATTTCATAATGAACACCTTTAAATACGACAGAGTCAACTACAACATCCATCATACCCTCGCCCTTAGGTTTCATTACAATATCTTCAGGTCTAACAACAACATCAACCTTAGTTCCAATATGGAAGTCATCAACACAAGTAAATGTATGGTCACAAAACTGTACTTGTAGCTTATCAGTAACTTTACCGTTAAAAATATTACTTTCACCGATAAAGTCAGCTACAAAAGCATTCTTTGGTTCATTATAAATTTCTTCCGGTGTACCAATCTGCTGAATTACACCATCAGACATAACAACAATTTTATCGGACATTGTAAGGGCTTCTTCTTGGTCATGGGTTACATATATGAAAGTGATACCAAGTCTTTCATGCATTGCTTTAAGTTCAATCTGCATTTCTTTACGCATCTTAAGGTCTAATGCACCTAAAGGTTCATCAAGTAAAAGAATCTGTGGTTCATTTACAATAGCTCTTGCAATAGCAATTCTCTGTTGCTGACCACCTGACAAAGTATCTACAGAACGCTTTTCAAAGCCCTCAAGGTCAACTATCTCTAAGGCTCTCTTAACCTTTTTGTCAATTTCTTTTTTAGAAAGTTTTTCCTTACGAGTGATAATCTTGCCATTATCTTTCTTGTAAGTAACTTCATTAGTTTTTAGCTTTAAGCCAAAAGCAATGTTATCATATATATTAAGATGTGGAAAAAGTGCATATCTCTGAAATACTGTATTAATAGGTCTTTCATATGGAGGAAGTTTACTTATGTCCTCACCTTTTAAAGTGATCTGACCCTCCGTAGGAATTTCAAAACCTGCAATCATTCTTAGTGTAGTTGTTTTACCACAACCTGATGGTCCAAGAAAAGTAACAAACTCACCTTTCTTTACTTCCAAATTAAAATCTTCAACAACCACAACATCATCAAAAGATTTTCCAACATTTTTAAGTTCAATAATATTCATTGAATTAGATACCTTAGACATAACGACCTCCTTATTTATTACCCGCCTAAAAAAACAGAGGAAAACTCCTCTGTTTACGTTTAAAATTATACACAAATTTCTACTTATAGTCAATAAATATAAAAGATAATTAATGTAAATTTAATATAAAAATAAAAGCACAGAGAATTCTCTGTGCTAATAGGACAATATGTGACAAGAAATCAGGAATTTTTCTTATCCCAATTTCTAATATGTACGAAGTAGAATACTGCACCAACAAGTAACATACCACCAACAATATTACCTAAAGTAACATAGATTAATTGGTCTATACCTGCAAAGTGCTTTAAATTTTCACACTGCTGAGCAGTAATACCAAATAGCTCTTTAGCCTTTGCAACATACTGTGGGTTAGTTGTTGCTAAAATACCTGAAGGTAAATAGAACATATTAGCAACACAGTGTTCGAAGCCACAAACTACAAACAAACAAATTGGAAAAAATACAGCAAAGATTTTGCTTATTACTTCCTTAGCTACACTAGACATTAGGATTGCTAAACAAACAAGAATGTTGCACAAAATACCACTGACGAAAGCAGTAGATGGAGCAAGTGAAGTTTTTCCAATTGCAACCTTAATTGTATAAGCACCTAGGCCACCACTTGATAGGTCAAACTGACCTGAATAGAAAATCAAGAAATCCATTATTAGTGCACCAACAAGGTTTGAGAAATACACAATAACAAGATTACGAATCATCTTAGACACTTTAATTTTCTTATCAAGTGCACCCATTATCATTAAACAGTTACCGGTAAAAAGCTCACTACCGGTAAACACAACAAGCATAAGACCTACAGGGAAAATCACACCGGCTAACATCTTTGCAACACCGGCATTATCAATACCATGAACTACAACATTACTTGCTGCACCACCAAATGCAATAAATGCACCTGCCATCATACCCAAAATAATCATTTTTAACAGTGGTAAATTTGACTTTTTAACTCCGGCATTAATATTAATATCAGCCATTTCAGCTAACATATTTGAAGTTCTTCCCAAAGTTTCTCCCCCATTTCAAATTGACATCAAGGATTATTTTATCATAAATACACCTATTTAACAAGTAAAGTACATTATATAAAATAATCATAACATATAATCAATATTGATATAGAGAATTTCTATAAAAATTATGTGATAATCAATCAAATTCTAAATATTTAATATTAAGTTCACTTTCACTACCAACAATTGTTTCAATTTTAGATATAATTTCTTTGTAATTATCGGAATAAATAAAAATTTCAGTATGGCAAGTTGCTTGTAAAATCATATTATACTTTGGCAAATAGAAATCTATAAACGAAAAATATCTAAAATTATTTTCGATTATGTAGTCAATAATTTCATCATTATGGTTAATTTCATAATTGCTTTTCTTGTTAAACTGCTCATTTAAATTATTAAATGAATCGTAACACTTCATATCTTTCCAATGTGCAAAAAGGTCAGACTTTTCCCCTATGTCCTTTCCGATAATAGCTTTATCACCAAACTGATAAATTATGTTTT
>OBVH01000430.1_pt1 | contig 22530 bp, 12 predicted proteins | sample 1495001 | NCBI WGS metagenome assembly OBVH01 (sample SAMEA2579959, study PRJEB22360) | human gut metagenome
GGTCTATAATGCAGACAAAGACAAGGGCGTCACACAAATAAGTGTGATGCCCATTTTTGTTATAAGCAATATTTATATGTGAATTGGAATTTGTAATTATAAATATTGCGTTTTATCTCACTGACAAAGAGGTCACGAAACAGGTTCGTGGCCTCTTTTTTATATGTTTGTTTAGTGTCAGAAAAGAACAAACAAGGAAGGGGAAGAAAAATGAAAGAAGTCGTGAAGAAAATTGTTTCTGTTGCACTTTGTGTGTTAATTGTTACCAGCGTAGCAGTAATTAATATTACAGCAAGTGCAGCAGAAGAAAAGTCCTACAAAATGGGTTTGGTAGATTTTGATGCAGTATTATCAGGTACTGATATGAAGGCTAAAAACTATCAGAAAATGGAAAAGTACATTTCCGATGCTGATAAGGAAAATGATGATATTGTTGTTTTCCCTGAGTATTCATTAACCGGCACAAAGGGTGATGCAGTTAATGTTAAGGAAGATACTTATGTTAAGGACATTGCAAAATTAGCAGATGATGACGATATGTACATTCTTTTCGGTGCAACAACAAAGGAAGACAGTAAATACTATTCTTCAATTGTTATTTGTGATCCTGAAGGTAATGTAGATACATATGATAAAACTCATCTTACTGATGCAGAATATAAAGAGGGATTTTCAGTAGGTGATACACCATATGTACTAAAAACCTCATTTGGTACTTTTGGTTTAGCATTAGGTAATGAGTTTGGTGAAGTTGCTGAACTTGGTAAATACTATTATGGTTATTCTTGCAACGGTGTAATTGTTTGTCAGGCTTATGGTTATGACACAAGTGATTCTAAAGCACTTTCACAAGCTGAATATGATATGTACACACAAACATATGCATATGCTCGTATGTACTCAAGATATGTTGCAACTGCTAACCTTTACACAACAAATGGTAACACAAGTTACTTTGGTGAAAGTAATATGATTACTTCATCATCACAGTCATCTAGTGCATATCCAATTGGTGGTGCATTAAAAGACGGTATTTATAAACCGGCAACAACAAAAGAACCTGGTGTTCGTTCAGGTGAAGTTAACAAGAACAAAGCAAGTAACGGTATGTCATCCAAAAGATTATGTCAACTTGCTAACTGGTATGGTGAACTTACAGATTATGAAAAACCAGTATATGGTGCAGGCAGTAAGTACAAAGATAATGCAAAGGTTGCATCAGTAAACTTCCATCCTGTATGGGGTGACTTAGACGGTAATGTTAAGCTAATTGAAAATATTATAAGTAATGCTCACAAAGATGGTGTTGACCTTCTGGTATTTCCGGAAATGGCTTTAACAGGTTATGATGTAGTTACACCGGATAGTTATGATGATGAGCTAAAAGCTAAGTTCGGTAATGACTATATGCAACATGTACTTGCACAGACAATCAGAGGTAACAACCCAAGTAAGTATATGGTAGAAATTCAGAAACTAGCTGAAAGCTACGGTATGTATGTACTGATTGGTTTACCTGAAAGAGATGAAGTTGACTCTGATTTATATTGGAACTCAGTTGGTATCTTTGGTCCTAATACATTGAAGTCATACAGAAAAGTAAACCTTGCTTTCCCGGAACCTAACTGGGCAGCTTATAGTACAGAGAATGACGGTGTGTTTGAAACTCCATTTGGTTATGTTGGTGTAGCTATTTGTGCTGATATTTATAACTATCAGGAACTACAGAGAACATATTCAGAAAAAGGTTGTAGAATTGTAGTTAACTGTACTGCAGGTGCTGCATCTAACAGTTGTATGGATGGCTCATGGCAGTTAACATATCAGAACAGACTGGAAAGCTTTATGCTTCGTGATAACAACTTTATGATTACATCTAACTTAGTAGGTTATGATGGTCCTATAACTGAAGCAGTAAAGAATGTTCTTGCTAAGTATGGTAAAACAGTTGATGATTTATATACAGCTTATTGTGATTCATCAAATAAAGAACTAAATAATATTTGGAAAGAAGTAACTAGTCTATATGCTCTAAAGACAGGTGACAAAACTTCTGAAAGAACATACATTTTCCCAGGTGCATCAGTTTGTATGGGTCTGGATAGTTCATCTTCAACAGGTACTCATGTATTTGGTAACTATACTTCTTCCGGTGTTCAGTACAACAAGGATGGTTCAACAAAAGCAAACCCTTATATGAACTTAACTCCGGATACATTTAATAAATATTATGTAGGTGACTTTGACTTATCAAAGGCTACTATGGATAATATTTATAACTCAAACCCATATTCATATAGACCAAGTCTATACTACAAGTGGTATTGTGATTTATTCTATATGACATATGGTCAGGCTACAAACAGCACAATTACAGACAGTAAATCAGGTGTAACAGTTAGTGGTGACAGACTAGTACCTGATGCTAAGCTAACAACAACTTCCGGTACTACTGTAAAGAATACAACTCCTTACAAACTAAAGACAAATGAAATTAATACAGTTAAGTCTTATAATTACAATATTTCTAATGTAACACTTACAAGTGATTACAATAAGAGAACAAAGACTGACACTAATGGTCAAACAACAGAAACTGTTGTAGGTAAATATACAGGTAGCTACCTACCATTCGTAGGAGAGGTTAAAGTAACAGTACCTGTTGATACAGATGCTATTTATTATCTATACAAAGTAGAAAACAACACACCTGTATATGTAGGTTCATCAGCAGTAACAAAGGGTTACTCAAAGGATGGTTACACAGTTAATAAGGTTATTGTAGCAGGTGACTCAATCTCCTTTACAACTGATGAACAGTCAGGTAGTTATGTACTTGTTTCTTACAAGGCAGCTAAGAAAACATCTGTATCGGTTACAAGTTATCCTAAGTCACTATATGTAAAGGCTACTTCAAAGATTAAAGCAACAGTAAGTAACCCTAGTGGTGCTACAAAGTACAAGAGTTTTAACTCAAAAATAGCAAAGGTTTCTTCTACAGGTAAAGTTACAGCAGTAAGGAGTGGTACAACTACTATTACAGTTACAAACAATGGTATTTCTAAGTCATTTAAATTAACTGTAAAGAATCCTAAGTTAAGTGCAACAAAACTAACTCTAAAGGTTAAGAAAACTGCAACTCTAAAGGTAACAGGTAAAGTAGGTAAAGCTAAATTTACTTCACTAACTACTAAGGTTGCTAAGGTAACTTCATCAGGTAAAGTAACTGCCCTAAAGAAAGGTACTGCAAAGATTAAAGTTGTATCTAACGGTGTTACAATGATTTGTAAAGTTACTGTTAAGTGATTTAATTACTGATTGCTAAAATGATTGATGAAAGTAAATTAGTCATATTAGATTAGCTTTACATTTTGAATTTCATTTAAGAAAAGGTGTATTCCAATGAAGTTGATTAAGTTATATTAAGACTTGTTTTATAAATTTGTTTTATATATTATTTTCCACAATGTAATAACCCCTAAAACAAAAGCTGACACTTTTTATAGTGCCAGCTTTTGCTTATGTAAAATTAACTTTTTATATTATTATGTAGAATTTCTAAAATTCCCGGAATATTGTATTTTATTGATATGCAACTGTTTTACGCAATTATTGCGTAAAGTTTTAAAATAATATACGCAAAAGTTGCATATTACTTTTGATATTTTTACGCAATTCTTGCATAAAATATATTACCTGATATGCATTGATATGCATATTATAAGTTTATAAATATTATATGATGATTAATTTACCATATACAAAAGCTGACATTACATTGTGTAGTGTCAGCTTTTAAAGTAATAATCATTATTCCTAGTTTATACTAAAAAATAGCCACTACAATTTGTAGTGACTATTTTGTATATTATATTAATTTTTTTATTCAACAATTTTCCATTTATCAACATCAAAAACACCTTTAGTAGTGATTCTAAGTGATGGGATAACAGGTAAGCTGATAAATGAAAGTGTCATAAACGGGTCAATATTTTTGCTAACACCTAAGCTATAAGCAGAGGCTTTTGCTTTTTCAAGTTTATCATTAACTACTTTTAATGGTTCTTCCGACATTAAACCGGCAATAGGTAATTCCAGTAATGCTTTGATTTCACCATTTTCAACCACAACAATACCACCGTTATTATCCTTAATTGCGTTAACTGCAATTGCAATATCAGAGTCACTACAACCTACTGTAATAATGTTGTGTGAGTCGTGAGCAATAGAAGTAGCAACTGCACCTGACTTTAGGGAATAACCCTTAACATATCCTACGCCAATGTGGTTTGTGTTTTTGTGTCGTTCAACACAAGCAATTTTTAGTATATCATTTTCAACATCAATATGGTTAGCAGTACCGAGATTTTTTGTTAGCAGTTCACCACTAACTAAACCTATCAATCCTAAATCACCTTTAATATCAAAACTTTCAGGTGTAACTTTGTCAAGATGGAAAGTATTGTGGCATTTCTCTACTAATCTACTTTCAATAGTAGGAGTAGGGAAGTCAATAACCTCTTTACCGTCAAAAACTAACTTACCTCTTTTATAAACTTGCTGAATGTCAAAGTCCCTAATGTTGTTTACCACTACTATATCAGCTAAGTAACCTGAGGCAATAGCACCTTTATTGTTAAGTAAAAAGTATCTTGCTGCATGATGAGTTGCAACCTTTAGTGCAATAATAGGATTAGCACCATTTCTGATTGCCTCTTTAACTATGTAGTCAATGTGGCCACCATATAATAAATCATTTGGGTGCTTGTCATCAGTAGCAAACATACACCTTGCATAGTATTTGTCATTAAGTAAAGGCATTAGTGCTTTTAGGTTGTGAGCAGCAGTACCTTCTCTAATCATAATGAATTGACCTTTTTGCAATTTCTCAAGAGCATTTTCAAAGGTTGAACATTCATGGTCAGAATATACACCTGCTGAAATATATGCGTTAAGGTTATTACCGGAAAGCTCAGGTGCATGACCATCAATTTTTTTGTGGTGTGCTTGAGATGCAATAATCTTTGAAACTACTTTACTGTCACCATTTATAACACCAACATAGTTCATCATTTCAGCAAGACCAAGAACTTTTTTGTGTTCAAAATATTTGTCAATGTCATTGTATTCAAGAACTGCACCACTTTCATCAATTTCAGTAGCCGGTACACAAGACGGCAACATAAAGTGAACATCTAAAGGCAAATTACTTGTAGCCTCAATCATATATTCAATGCCATCAGTTCCCATAACATTTGCAATTTCATGTGGGTCAGTAATAACAGTAGTTGTACCGTGAGAGATAACAGCCTTTGCAAATTCGGTAGGAGATACCATTGAGCTTTCTAGGTGAATATGTGCATCAATAAATCCGGGTAATACAATTTTGCCCCTAACATCAACTTCAACTTTACCGTTATATTTTCCAATACCGGCAATTAGACCGTTAGAAACTGCAATGTCACCTACTAAAAATTCATTAGAAAATACATTTAGATATGTTGCATTTTTCAGTACAAGGTCAGCTTTTTCTCTGCCGGATGCAACTGCAATAACTTGTTGCTTAACCTTCAATTTTCTTTCAATCTTTTGTTCATATGTTTCTGCCATAATAGCACCACCTTTCAAAGATAAATCTTTAAATTAATTATATCATTGTACCTTGTATAATTAAAGTACTTTTACATTAAATAAAGTTTATATTTATGTTTTTTTCTGTACGGTATTTATTGCGATTGTATATTTTTAGCAAATTTATTACTAAATAAATTAATTGGACATATATACTATTCAACATATCTATATTTTGTATTATGATATATTGATATTTAAAACAAACAATATGAAAATGTTTTGTACAACTTTTTGATAAATAAAAGATTGCAAAATAAAAATGTACATAAATCTATAAGTGAATTGAAATAAATATAGTGTTTATTATAGAAAAGTTTATTTTTGTTCAATTTTAGTTGTAAAAAGTTCGGAAACGCACTATAATTGATTGTGAAATTTGTATAAAAACAAATTCTAAAATGTAGCAAAAGCTACAAATGGGAGGAAGAAAATTGAGAAAACAAACAATGAGAGCGTTATCTGTATTGTTATGTGTATTGATGACAATGTCAAGTTTTTCAGTTCTAACTGCATTTGCAACTGAAAATAAAACAAATAATACACAAGCTACAGATGTCAACAAAAATTCAACAGTAGTTGATGTTGATGGTCAAAAGTTCGGTACAGGTGACCTAGGTAAAAGTGATGATGATAATGCTCCTACAATTAGTAGCGAAAATCAGTATTATTCAATTGTTGCTAAGGAAGAAGGTACAACAAAGGCTAAAGCTAAGGCTCAGGCACTTGATGGTGACAGTGATTTACCTTCAAAGGTGGATAATAGCCAAAGTAAGTATTTCCCACCAATTAAGAGCCAAGGCAGAGTAGGTTCTTGTGTTGCATGGGCAGAAACATACTATCAGTTTAGTTATACTCAAAATAAAAAACTTAACAGAACTGCTACTTATGAAAATAGCTTTTCACCTTTATGGACATATAATTTCACTAACTTTAGTGATGATATTGGTTCATATGATAGTGCTACATATAGTGTTTTAAGAAATATTGGTGCACCTACAATTAAAAATTCACCCAATATTACGGATCCTGCAAAATGGACAGTTACAAAAGAGGCTTTTGACGAAGCACAGAAATATAAGTTAAGTAGTTATAGTTATATTTCAACAGGTGATGGTGAAACACCTATTACAAATCCTAAAAGTAGCAATCTAGACACAGTTAAGACTGCACTTATTAATGGGGAAGTACTTACTTTTTCAACACATGCAGCATACGGATTTACTTATGGAATAATTCAAAAGAATAGTCAGGTACCGGAAAATACAAAGTATGCCGGACAGTATATAGTACCTTATCTTGTGTCAACAAGAGGCGGTCATCGTATGACTATTGTTGGTTATGATGATGACATTTGGTATGATATTAATGAAGACGGTAAGGTACAAGAAGGCGAAAAGGGTGCTTTCAAGGTTGCAAACTCTTGGGGTGATGATTGGTTGAATAACGGATATATTTGGATTTCTTATGATTCAATCAATAGAACTTCATCAGTAAATAATAGTACAGTTTTATCAAATAGAGTAAGAGCTAATTGTATTAATGATATAGCAAGAATATCTGTAAAGCCGGTATCTGATTGTTCAAATATTAATTTTGAATATACACTAAGTTCAAAAAGCCGTAATGATATAAAAATTAAAATTATTGCTAAGAATAAAACAACAGGTTCAACTTATTCATCTTATTCTGAACCATTTGAAACATATAGTAATTATTATGTAAATAATGATTACTCCTTTGATGGTACAAAAACAGAAGCTAAGGGTACATTTACATACGATTTAAACAGTATAGTTGAAAACTTGAATTCTAATAATGTAGAGGATTATACTTGGACATTTAGTTTTCAGGACACAGATAATAATGACAGCACACTATCTGTATCAGATGTTAAGATTGTAGATAATAACAATAATAAAACATATAAGTCAGATTTAAACGGTACAGTAAAACTAAATGGTAATTCAAAAGATATTACTGTAAATGGTGGCGGTACTACTCCTGATAAGAATGCAGTAACAATTTACTACAAAGGTTACTCATCACCATATATCCATTATCAGGTAGGTGATGGTAACTGGACTACAGTACCGGGTAAAGCAATGACACCTGATACAACAGTTGATGGTTACACACATACATATACAATTGACCTAGGTACATCAGACTATGCTAATGTTTGTTTCAATGATGGTAATAATAATTGGGATAGTAAAAACGGTCAAAACTATAAGTTTAAAAAGGGCACATATACATTTAAAAATGGTGTAATTACACCAATTGAAGTTGATAATAATTTTGGCATTAAGTCATTCGATATTACTCCGGCAGATGGTAAAATTGAAGCAGGTGATTATGTTTCAATGAAAGTAACACTTAAGAATGCTACTTCCGGTGCTGTAAGTAAATTCACATATTTAGATTCAAACAATAAAGAATATACAATTTATGACTATGCAGGTGTCAGTGGTTGTTTATGGCAGTTTAGTAAAGCCGGTACATATAGAGTTAGAGTTTATTCAAAAGAAAGCTATAATGCAAAAGGTTATGTAATGGCTGAAAAGACTGTATTTGTAGCAGAAAAGAAACTTAAGATTGAGTCATTTGATCTAACTCCTGAAGATGGCAACATTACTGCTGGTGACTCAGTAGAAATGAAGGTTAAACTAAAGAATGCTACTTCTAGTGCTGTAAGTAAATTCACATATTTAGATTCAAACAATAAAGAATATACAATTTATGACTATGCGAGTGTCAGTGGTTGTTCATGGCAGACTAGTGAAGCCGGTGCTTATAAAGTTAGAGTTTATTCAAAAGAAAGCTATAATGCAAAAGATTATGTAATGGCTGAAAAGACTGTTATAGTTTCACCAAAGAAAGAATTTAAAATCGATAATGCAGAAGTGTTTCCTAGTGATTCAACATATGTAAACGGTTGTGTTAGTTGCTATATTACAGCATCTGGTGGTAAAACTCCATATACATATGAATTTGGTTACACTCAAGACGGTAATACAAAGGCAGAAAAAACTACTAACTCTTCTTATTACTTCTATGCAAAAAAAGGTGGAGATATCACAGTATTTGCTAAGGTAACAGATGCTGATGGTAAGACTCTAACAAAAACATTTAAGCCAATTAAGGTAAATGCATTAACAATCAAAAATATTGTTACTTCACCAACTTCTCCACAGTATGTTGGTACAAAGATTAATATTAAGGCAGATATTGAATATTCTCAATCAAAGTATGGCAGATATAATTATCTGGAATATGAGATTAAGAAAGATGGAAATGTTGTAGAAACTCTGGAAGATCCATACAATAGTTCAGTAGATTGGACACCAACCGAAGCCGGTAATTATACAATCACTTGTAATATGGGTGATATGTCCGGTCAGTCTGCAACAAAGACAGTGAATTATGTTGTTAATAAGAAAGACACAACTGATAATCTAGTTGTAATTTACTATGTTGGTTATTATTCTCCATACATTCACTATCAGGTAGAAAATGGTTCTTGGACTAACGCACCGGGTTACAAAATGACTGTAACTGACGAAAAAGACGGTTATTCACATAAGTATGTAATCAACCTTGGTGATAAGAATTACGCAAATGTATGTTTCAATGACGGCAACGGTAATTGGGACAGCAACAATGGTAGAAACTATCGTTTCAACAAGGGTACATACACATTTAAGAATGGTGTAATTACTCCGGTAGAAGATGATAAATTTGGCATTAAGTCATTCGATATTACTCCGGCAGATGGTAAAATTGAAGCAGGTGATTATGTTTCAATGAAAGTAACACTTAAGAATGCTACTTCCGATGCTGTAAGTAAATTCACATATTTAGATTCAAATAATCACGAAGTTACAATTTATGACTATGCAGGTGCTAGTGGTTGTTTATGGCAGTTTAACAAATCCGGTACTTATAGGGTTAGAGTTTATTCAAAAGAAAGCTATGGCTCAACTAATTATGTAATGGCTGAAAAAACTGTTACAGTAGACAAAGCTTCAGAAAATGTAGTAACAATCTACTACAAGGGTTACTCAACTCCATATATTCATTATCAGGTAGGTAATGGCTCTTGGACTGATGCTCCTGGTAACAAAATGACTTCAACTAACGAAAAGACAGGTTATACTCATAAGTATACAATTGACCTAGGCACTTCAACTTATGCAAATGTTTGCTTTAACAACGGTAACGGTAGTTGGGATAGCAGAAACGGTCAGAACTATCATTTTGAAAAAGGTACATATACTTTCTCAAATGGTAATATGACTAAGATTGCAGACTAATACTTTTTTACATTCCTCATATAAAACAGAATATATACAATTAAGAAATCAGATGGTGATTATATTGCCATCTGATTTTCTTTTACTATTAAAAAATAGTTCAAAAAGTTTAAGCATATTGCATAAATCATTATAAGAATGTTGGTGTATTATTATTGTAGAACAAGTTTTTATATTATGGTAAAATATAACTATATTAATGTAGGAGGACTACATATGAGAATAAATAAATTCTTTAGTGTATTTTTATCATTATTAATGGTATGTTCAATTTTTGGTGGGCTATCAGTATCAGCTACTACAATTGATAAGACTCATACTTATACAGTTGTAGGTGATGCACCGTTTTTAGGTGCAAAATGGGATTCGACAGCAGTTGCTAATGATATGGAACTTCAAGCAGATGGTACTTACAAGAAAACATATACAAATGTTTCTAAGTCAGATTGTTACTCAATCAAGGTTACAGAAGATCATGATTGGAGTGTTAATTTCGGTTCAAATCTTGGTGAGAATAACCCACAAGATATTGAATTTTCCGTACCAATGGATAATTCAACAGTTGATGTTATTTTAACTTTGAAGGGTACCAGAAACAAAGACGGTAAAGTAATTACAGATGGCTTTGTAAAAGTGCTTGTTGATGGTGTAGATGCACCGGGTAAAGTTGTACCAACAGAAACTACCCATTATGTTGCAGGTGAAGCCGGTCTTTGTAACGGTATTAATTGGGAAAATGATAATGAAATAAATAAGATGACAAAGAACCAAGATGGTTCTTATGAAATTACATTAAAAGGTGTAAACCCTAAGACAGACGGTACACCATATGAATTTTATGTAACTACTAATGGTAAATGGGAACCTGGCTATGTTTATTACGGTGAGAAAGATCCCGGTTCTGAAAATGCTTTACTAACAATCACAGAACCTAATTCAACAGTAAAAATTGTTTTAACTGCAAAGCTAAAGGTTAGAGTTTATGTAAATGATAAAGAAGTAACACCTGAAATGAGAAAATCTGAATTTGTTACAAGTTTAGGTGGTACTTATACAGGTCCTATAAACAATAAGTCAAAGAGATATTTCTTTGCAATGCCGGAAAAGTGGTTTAATTTTAGCAACGCAACTGCTTGTGCTTTTTGGTGGAGTGGTGAAGATGCTTGTTACGACCAGCAACATTCTTACATAATGAGACCTACTTCTATTAAAACAGATGATGATTCTGTTGTTTATTACATTGATGTTGCAGAGAATGTACATAATATTATATTTACCAACGGTATTGAGGGTTCTGAAAAAAGACCACTAGGTAACGATTATGACCCTAATTATAACAAGAACTTACAAACTTTTAGTATTAATCTAGATAGATACAAAGCAGGAGAGTGTGACCTTTATCCGGATGGTGTTGATAACTTTGACAATATGATTTATGTTGTTAACAGTAATAGTAGAATTTCAGTTGACCCATCGGGTTATTTATACAAAGGTAATTGGTACTATCTACATTCTGACGGTAAGTGGGATACATCAAAAGGTTCTACATACGAAATTCACAATACTAATGTAAAACTTAACACAAGAAGTGCTAACCTTACAGTTGACAATTTTGTTTACTTAGTTCCAACATTTGAAAATGTTAGAACTGAAGCAGAGATTAAGTGGACTTCAAGTAATCCGGAAGTTGCAACTGTGGATAATGACGGTAAAGTAACTGCTAAAAGTGTTGGCGATGCAACAATTTCAATTTCAGTACAAAATCCTGATGATAAAGAACCTGTTGTAACAACTTGTAAAATAAAGGTCAATAATATTGATAGAATTGCAGTAACAAAGCTACCTAATAAAACAGAATATACTGAAGGTGAAGGTTTAGATATTTCAGGTCTTGAAGTTACTGTTTATTACAAGGACGGTACTTCTAAAGTAGTAGAAAACTATACTTTAGATTATGACCTTACTAAAGTAGGTGAGAGAACTGTAACTGTACAGCATTATGACTATATAGATACATTTAAAGTAAAGGTGAATCCTAAGGCCGAACCTACTAATCCAACAAAACCAACTGTAAAGAAAGTTACTAAAGTTTCATTAAGTAAGAAATCTGTTACATTATTAAATGGCAGAAGTGCAACTGTTAAAGTTAAGGTTAGTCCAACTAATGCAACTAACAAAAAGTTAAAGTGGACAACTTCTAACTCAAAGATAGCAACAGTAAACCAAAGTGGTAAAATTACTGCAAAGGGTAGAGGTAATGCTACAATTAAAGTAATGGCACTTGATGGTAGCAATAAATACGCTACTGTTAAGGTAACAGTAAAGCAACCTGTAACATCTGTTAAATTAAACAGAAATTCAGCTATCCTAAAAGTAAAAGGTAATGCTAAACAGAAAACAGTTACACTAAAAGCTACTGTAAATCCTAAGAATGCAAATGTTAAGTCAGTAAAATGGACAACATCAAAATCTAAGATTGCTACAGTTAATAGCAAAGGTAAAGTAACTGCAAAGAAAAAAGGTACTTGTTTTATTTACGCAACTGCAAAAGACGGCAGTAAAAAATCTGCTAAGTGCAAGATAACAGTAAAATAATTAATCAAAAAATATTAAAAAAGCTGACATTACAAAAGTAGTGTCAGCTTTTATTTTTCGTCTAGTCCACATATTAACCTTACAAAAACAATTCCATATCTTTTCTATAAGTTTTGAAACCTACACTTTCATAGAATTTTTCTGCAGATTCATTAAAAGTCCACATATTAAGTTCAAGTTTAGTAAAGCCTTTCTTTTTTGATTCTTCCTTACAGAAATTCATTATATTAGTGGCAACACCCATTCTTCTATAATTCTTATCAATACCAAATTCCATAATGTGATAGAATTTTCTTGGATTATTATATGTTGTTTCGCCTTTCACTATGTATTCAACTAGTGCAAAACCACATACAACATTATCAATAGTAGCAACAATTACATCAGATTTTTCATCATCAAAAAATCTATTGATTTCATTCTTAATATTGTCATCAAAACCTTTTTTGAATATATCAGGTCTGCCTTCTGCATGTAAATCATTAACCTGTTTTCTGATTTTGTTTACACTTTCTTTGTCTGTTTTATTTCCATATCTAATAATACAGTTTTTATTTTCCTTCATATCAATAATACTCCTAATATAATATTTTTATTTTAACACCTATTTTACCATAACTGTTGATAGTTTGAAATAGTATTTTTAAACATAAGCTTTATTACCCTTTATAAATAATAAAATTCTTGCTAAAGTTTAATAAATAATATATAATAATCTTGTAAAAACACTAATTTTTTATTTATTATTATGATAGAATTGTATGAGGTGATTATATGAAAAGGTTAGTTTTAAGAAATATACTTATGTATGTTATTTCATTTGCATTATTTATTGTACCATTGTTTTTCTTTGATTATTTTTCACCACTTTATTTACAATGGATAGCACCACTGTTTTTGATTTATGCAAATGTATCTTGTGATTTAAAGCAAAAGTCATTAATTAATATATGGAGAGTTGTACCGACCTGTGCAGTTATTTTAGGTGCATACTTTTTAGATAATTCCTATACAGAATGGTATTACCTAAAAGTTACAAATGAACTACCTGACCCATTTACATATCTTTTGGGTAAGTATTTTTACCTTGCATCATTTATATTGGTTGTTGGTTTTATGTGTGTATATCAGTTATATAAAATTGCAGTTGAAATGTATAATAGACATAAAAAATTGAATGTTAAGGATAATTTATGAAAAGAACAATTACGTTAATATTAATTATAGTTATGACTATGTCTGTTATGTGCGGATGCAGTAAAATTACCGACAAGGTTGATTTTGACGAGATAGATAAATTATCTATTGTAACTGATAAGGGAAAGGAATATACTCTAAATTCTAACCCAAAAGATACTGTCATTTCAGCTTTAAAAAATGCTGAAAGCAGTAGTGACAGTAATGATTATGATGGTGGATTTTCCATTAACGGATATGTTGATAACAAAGTAGAATATACCTTTACTGTTGCTAATGAAAATCATATTACAGTTAATACTGATAAAAATTCAGTATATAAAATCTCAGAAGAAGATTATTCTGCTTTGTCAAAAGTAGTTGAAGAAGTTGTAAAATAAGAATTGCTAAAATTATATAACAAAAGTTTAAGCCTCTCTTTTGAGAGGCTTTTTCTTTGTAAAATAAATCCGTTATGTATCACAAAATTATTATAAAAATTTCTAATTATAAGCAATAGAAAAATAATTATTTAATGTGATATTATGATAATGTGAAATTATTTAAGAAAGGGAAATGAAAATGAAAGTCAAAAAGTTTTCTGCAGTATTAGTTGCTTTTTTAGTGGCAGTAACTTCAATGGTATTGCCATTGTCAGATACTTTTAACAGTGTTATAAAAACAACCGGTTCAGCTAAAGCAGTAACTAAAAACAGTGCAGTAAAAATGCCTAGCGATGCTATTTTGTTTGACAGTAGTGAAGAAAAATTTAAGGAGATACAGTCACCGGAAAAGGGTGGTTTCTATTACTACAACAGTTATTACAATAGAAGTATAAATTTCTATGATGTTAATAACAATACAGTAAGAAAGATTAAAGACTACAAAGATAAGGCTGTTTATGATGTTTTTGCAACTGACTCAAAGTTTTATGTTGTATATAGAGATGGTGGAAATCCTAACCCTATAATTTACTATGTTGATGAATTGAATATAGAAACCGAAAAGGTAGAGTCAACTCACAATGTAACAGAATTTGTTGCTGATAATTATAATTCTTATATCAGTACAATAGGTGTTGACAGTAAAGGTAGAATTTATCTAACTACTTTTGACGGTTTAAAAAGTGAAAAGAAATATACAATTCACTTACTATCAAAAGATTATAAGGAACTTTCTTCTGCTGATATGGAAGATGATTGTTTTGAATATTATGGTTTTGACAGTAGTAACGGCAATTTCTATTTTGAAAGTTATAAAACTGCAAAAAGTCAATGGGGTTCTTCAAGCGGTTATAGAACATTGGCTTTCGGTAATGTAACAAATAATAAGATAACCGTAAGTGATGAAATTCTAGATATTCTTTACGCAAAGTATGTTCAGTATCATTACAGTAGTGCAATTATGTTGACTGAGGGTACATTAGCTTGGACTTCATCATATAATTCAACAGTTAATGTTCTAGACTCCGGTAAGTTTGATACAAAAAATCCTAACAACCCACCATTACTAGGTAGCTTATCAAGAATAGGTTATGAGGGTGATGATAAATTTTATAGTAACATAGGTGCTAGAGCAGTACATAACAACCTGAACAATACTACTGTAATTTATATGAATGATAATAGGCTTATGGAGTTTGACAGTAACTATAAGCATATTTCTACAATCAATACTGAGTACCCTGTATTTGCACTATTAAATTACGGTGATGATATTCTTGCTATTGAAAAAGATACTGACAGTAATTATTATGTAGAAAAATTTACTTGGAAATTTCCAACAGAAATTAATTTGTCACAAACTTCTGCTACTATAAAGGTAGGGAAAAGCCTTTCACTTTCAGCAACAAGTAATGCTTTAGCAACATATTCTTACAGTTGGTCAAGTAGCAATGACAAGATAGCCTCTGTTACAAGTGAAGGTAAAGTTTACGGTAATAGTGTGGGTACAGCAGTAATCACTGCAAAAACCACTAACGGTGTTACTGCTCAATGCACTGTAACAGTTGAGAAAAATTCTTCTGCACCGGCAGTTGATAAGGTGAAATTGTCAGGAAAAACTTCTTCAAATATTTCAAAGAATGATTATTATAAGTGGTCCTCAGTTATTACTTCAAATTTAAGTGAAAATGCTGACGGTACACTTAACAGAGTTGAAAGTACATCAAATGGTGTGTTAGTTGAAAAATATTCAAGTGATGGCAAAACTCTCCTTTCTACAAAAACAGTTAAGAATGAACTAAGCAAATTCGGTGGCTATTTCTGTGGTGAAGATAATAACTACATAGTTTTCGGTGAAAATAACACTTCAGAAAATCATTCTAAAGAAGTAGTCAGAGTTGTAAAGTATTCAAAAGATTGGACAAAAATAAGTGAGTGTAAAATTAACGGTTCAAATACAACAAAGCCATTTGAAGTCGGTTCACTTAGAATGACAGAGCTTGACGGCAAACTATATATACATACTTGTCATGAAATGTATGCTGACGAGAATAAAATAAACCACCAAGCAAATATGTTATTTACCATTGATGAAAGTACAATGAAAACTACCGACTCAATGTATGATGTGTTAAACCTAATGAATGGTTATGTCAGCCACTCATTTAATCAGTTTATAAAGACTGACGGCAACTATATTTATAGAGTTGACCACTCTGAATCAAATAACTTTTCCTTTGGTGACCAATATCTTTCTGTAAATGGTATCACCCTTACAAGATACTATAAGAATGATAAATCAACTTCTGTAACAGTAACTGTACCGGAAAAATTTGATGTGAATATTAGCAACTATACCGGTGCAACAGTAGGTGGCTTTGAAGTTGGTAGTGGTAATTGCTTAATAGCCTTTACAAGAGATATTTCAAAGGATAACAAAAACAGAAATGTTTATTTAACTGTAACCGATAAGCTATTTAATAACACAAAGAAAATAGCTTTAACTAATTATAAGGCAAGTAATAAAGTAACTTGTGGTAATCCTCAGCTGGTAAAAATTAATGATAACTTTTTCTTAGTTATGTGGGAAGAAAAAAACACTACTACAAATAAAGTTACAACTAAGGCAATGACAGTTGATGCTAGTGGCAATACCATTTCAGCTAAAAAAACAATGCCTGTTAGATTGTCCGATTGTGAACCTATTGTATGTAGTGACGGTACAGTTAAGTGGTATGTAACTGATGACAGTACACCTACATTGTATAGTGTCAATCCTTATGAAATAGAAAATATCCATGAGCATAACTACACATCCTCAGTAACTAAAGAACCTACTTGTACAGAAAATGGTGTGAAAACTTATGTATGCAAAGGTTGTGGAGATACTTATACCGAAACTATAAAGGCAAACGGTCATTCGTATGTAACTACAATAACACCTGCTACAATGAAAAGTAACGGTAGAAAAATCAGTAAGTGTTCAATTTGTAACAATGTGCAGTATGACAATGTAATCAGCAAGATTTCATTAGTAAGTATTTCAAAAACTACTTTCACATATAACGGTAAAACTCAAACTCCTACTGTTACAGTAAAAGACAGTAAAAATAAAATCTTGAAGAATAAAACCAATTATACAGTTACATATTCTAGAGGTAGAAAGAATGTAGGCAGATATTCTGTAAAGGTTAAGTTTAAAGGTAATTATAGTGGGGAAAAGACTTTCTATTATAATATTGTACCTAAAGCAACTTCTGTTAAGTCAGTAAAAGGACTTTCAAAGGGTATGCAAGTTAATTTAAAACTACAGAAAACTCAAACTACAGGTTATCAAATTCAGTACAGTACATTTAAGAATTTCAAAAATGCAAAAACCGTTACTGTAAAGAATACTGTTTCTGCTAAAAAGATAACTAAGTTAAAGGCTAAGAAAAAATATTTTGTCAGAGTCCGTACCTACAAAACAACAAAATTCTCCGGCAAAAATTATAATATCTATTCTTCATGGTCATCAGCAAAAACAACTGTAACAAAGTAGTGTAAAACAGAATTCTACTATTCATATTAATTCCTTAAAGATAATCCTCATCATTATATGGTGGGGATTATTGCTTTTTAGGAGATTTAAACTATTTGTTTTTCCATAATAATAAGTATAAAAATAACAACCAAAGTCCCCAATATGGGACTTATCTTTTATGAAACACTATAATTTTTCTTTTTCTATTGTGTTTCTAAAAGTGAGTATGATATAATGCATAATATACATAAACTGATACTGATTATTAATTATTTTATATAAATTTAATTATTTAAGGAGGATATTATGGATTATCAAGAAATTATGAGAGATATTGCAAGTGGTTTAACCGGTGAAAATGAAAAAGATATACAGTACTTAATGGAACAAATGGAAAAGTACAAAGACCATGAATTTGGAAAAGAGATTATCAGGGCTTGTGGTAGGCTGATAAGTGGAATGTTGCCTGAAGAAAAGGTCAATGAATTTGCTAATGCTTTTGAAAAAGATAATGCAGAAATAGAAAATGAAATTGATGATTTGTTTTCTACCCTACAATCAGGTGATTATAATTTGGCACTTGATAAAGTTGAAAAATTAGTGGAAAATGCTGAAGAGTTAATTTCTGCCGGTATGTATCAGAATGATTCAGTCAGTGATTATTTTTGTTTCATTAACCCTATGCAAGAATTACTTTATGGTTATAGACATAGAGATAGTGAGAAAGATATTAGACCATCTAATTTTCCATTTGCTACAATATATTTCTTTTATGGAAATATATTGTTTGAATTAGGTCGCTATACAGAAGCAAATGTTGCCCTTGAAAAAGCAAAAAGATGGAATCCTATGGATGCCGATATAGCTTTTGAATATGCAGAAACATACAAGGCTATGGAGGACATTGAAACATTCTTTGATTATACAATCGAAATTTTCAATTTTGCTTATAAATCTGAGGATTTAGCCCGTTGTTATAGAAATCTTGGTTATTACTTTATTGAAAAGAAAATGTGGCAAGAGGCTATTGCTTGTGAAGATTATAGTTTGAATTTTGATTCTAATACTGATGCTGCTTATGGTGAGTTGTTTTATATTGAACAAACCACACATTTGGAAATAAAACCTGCACCTATTGAAATAATGAAGAAGTTTAGTAGGAAATACGGTTTTCCATTAGAGCCTAATGAGGATGTTGTAGGACTGGCTATAGCTTATGGTAGGGATAGTGCAGAAAATGGCAATGATGAATTTGCAAAATATTTTCTTAATATTGCCTATGACTTAACCCACTTTGATGAAGTGAAACAACTACTTGATGAATTGGAAAGGAAAGATAATGTATTATATGAACAGTAACAGTTGTATGGAGTATAGAATAATACTTTTATCTTTGTTTTGTATGTGATAAGGTTGATAAGTAAATATTAATCGAAAAATATCTATGATAATTGCAAAAGTGTATTTGTTATTATTAATATGCCTATTGTTTTTTTATAGTTGTATGTGTTAAAATTCCAATATAGACAGAATTATATTATAAAAAATTTGAAATATTAAAGGTGTTATATGAACGATAAAGAAGTTTTAGAAGAACTAAAGAATGGAATGACCGGTGACTTAGAGAAAGATACCGAGTCCCTAGATAGTATAATTGAAAAATTCGAGGGCAGTAAAGAGGATAAGGATACACTTTACGCAATAGGTTTGCTTATTAGTGAAGCTGTTCCTTTTGCTGAAAAAGAAAAACTTGTGCAATCTTTTGAAAAAGAAGTTCCCAGAATAAGTGAAGAACTAGATAGAATTGCAAATATTATTGGAAACGGTGACTATGATATAGCACTTTCATTAGCAGAAAAGCTGATTGAAGAAGGGGAAGGCTATATCAATGATGGTACATTTAAAGAAAATTCCAAAATGGTATTTTTCAGCTTTGAAGAATCTATGCAAGAGGTACTTTACCGTTCTTTGCATAGAAAAGAAAGAAGAGAAATATATGCAGTACCATTTCCGTATGCAACAATATATTTTATGTATGGTTCTGTACTATGGAATTTAGAAGAATTTGAAGAAGCTCAAACAGCCTTTGAAAAAGCAAGAAAATGGAACCCTGTATCAGCAAGCATCACATTACAATATGCTGAAACTTTAAGTATTAATGGTAATATTAGTGGGAAAAAATGTTTAAAGCTTTTTAATGAAGTTTTTAAATATACTTTTGAACCAAAGGAATTAGCTTATGTTTACAGAACCTTAGGAAAGTTTTTTTCTGAAAATGAATTGTGGAAAGAGGCTTATATTTGTTACAATACCAGCCTAAAGTATGATGACAATTCCGGAGACGCTTACAATGAACTTGAGTTTATTCAGGATGAAAGTGGTATAACTGAAAATGATATTTCATTTGGTGATGAGATGAAGTTTACTAATAATTATGGTATCTCACTAAAGCCAAATCAAAAAATTATAAAATTAGCAGTTGATTGTGGCGAAGAGGCTTATGCTGAAGAAGATTTTGAAATGGCAAAGTATTTCTTGGATATTGCTTATAATCTATCTCCTAAAGCTGAAATCAAGAACCTGTTGGATGAAATCGAAAAAGAATTAAACTCTTGATTAAAACTTAATAAGTATAGAACCAGCCTATGAGTATTTACTTATAGGTTGGTTTATATTTAAAATTAGAATCAATTATGCACAAATTCATAAAAATGTACATTGTATTATTAAGGTAACTGTGCTAACATCATGCTATAAGAAAGAATCAAAATCGAATAAATTGTATTAGAATATAAGAACTGAATTAATCGAACAAAATAAAATAGCATTTGCTAAAGGCTTTATAGCAGTAAAGAAGTTAGCAAATATTATTTGTCAAATTAAATACTATAGTTCTTTATAAGAAATAAATTCTTGTAAAGAATAAAAATTTAACTCCATTTTGTTTGATAATTCAGTGAAACGAAGATACAGATTATTCGTTTTTGATTTAATATAACAAAAAGGAGTTTTTTATTATGAATAAAACTAAAAATTTAATTGAAAAGTCAGAAAATAAAGAAGATATTGTATTAACAATTCCTGCATTGTTAGAATTGCAAAAACAGATTGAAGAAATATCTCGTAACATTAATAATCAAGTAGTTAATAACTTGTTCTTTAACATTGAAGATGTTATGAAGATGACCGGCTGGTCTAGGAAAACAGTAGAGGAGTTGTTTCGACATCCTGAATTTCCTTCTACAGATTTAGGCAGAAAACAACTTGTACTAAAAACTGCTTTCATTAATTTCTTTTCAGTAAAGAGAAAAAGTAGTGAAAGAAATACTTGGATTAATAATCAATAAGAGGTGTTTTTTATGGCAAATAAACCTAAGAGAAAAGGTAACGGCGAAGGCACAATTTTCTATGACAAAAGTCGTAAGAGATGGAGATGCCAAATAAGTTATCAAAAGTATAGTGGAGAAATAGCAAGAAAAAGTTTATCAGCATCAACTAAAACAGAACTTATTAAAAAGAGAAATCAATTATTAAAAGATATTATGGAGCAAAAAATTTGTGAAACTACAGATGCTACAATAGTTGATTTGCTTAAGGAAGATGCAGAGTATGACCACAATATGAATAGAATACAAGATTCTGCTTATAACAGAAGACTGCTGACTGTTAGAATTATAGAAAAAGGAAGTCTAGCTAAAATTCCAATTACAAAGATACAAACAAATCAAATTAATGATTTTTTATTTTCGATAAAGCACTATTCTAATAGTGTAATTGATAAAGTATATTCTTCAATGTCTAAAGTTTATAACCTTGCCATACATAAAAGATTAATGGGATATAACTTGATGGATAGTCCGTTTATTAGAAAGCCAAAGTCAGATAAACCAACTAAGAAAGTAGTAGCCTTTACTGTTGAAGAAGAAAATGATTTTCTTAATTATCTTAAAGATATGAAAATCAATAAAAATGCTATTGATTACAGACCTATGTTTTACATTGAACTTTTTGCCGGACTTAGAATGGGAGAAATTTGTGCTTTGACTGCTAAGGATATTGATTTGAGAAATAGACTTATACATGTTAGAAATACCGTTACAAGAGGTATAAATTATGCAATAAAAGTAGGGGACAGAACAAAAACTCAAAAAGGTTATCGTGATGTACCAATTCAAGATTGTTTAGTTCCTATACTAAAAGAAGTTTTGACAAACTATAAAGAGAATGATAACGGACTACTGTTTTATAATTTTAAAAGCAATAGACCAATATCTACCTCACAAGTGAATAGTTCGTTTACCAGAATATGTAAGAAGCTAAATATAGAAATCAGTGGTGGTTAGCATCTTCTAAGACATACCTTTGCAACCAGAGTTATTGAGTCAGGAATATCGGCAGAAGTTTTGAAAAACTGGATGGGACATACCGATATTTCTGTAACTATAAATACATATTGTGATGTTTTTGATAGACTAAATAACCCTGCAATGGAAAAGTTTAATACCTATTGTCAGCAGAATTTAAGTATATAAAATTTAATGAAAATCTTTTGCTACTGCACCAGAACTGCACCAGAGAAATTTTTTCACAAGAAAATGCCTAGTTTTTTAAGAAATTACTAGGCACTTTTTATGCTTAAAAAGAAAAATAATCAGTTGGAATTTATAATCAATAGATATTTATAAAATACTTTTTTATCGCCAAAACCTCATTAATAGGCTGTTTTTGGGGTGATTTTCTGTGTTTTTATCACTTTTTAAATATTTTTGCAAAAAAGTGTTGACTTTTAGGACATCATAAGATATAATAAATATCGTTGTTGAGAGACAACAAAACGCAAAATGAA
>OBVH01000440.1_pt1 | contig 22127 bp, 17 predicted proteins | sample 1495001 | NCBI WGS metagenome assembly OBVH01 (sample SAMEA2579959, study PRJEB22360) | human gut metagenome
CTTTTTTTTTGATTTTACAATTGACACAAAGCGGTCTAATTTGTTATAATTAAATTGGATTTTTATTTACGAAAAAAGAATCATTCAGAAAGGGTGTCGAAACATGAACAAGAAACGAATCGCTGCACTGGTATTAAGTGCTGCAATGGCAACTTCTGGTCTGGGCATATCTGCACAGGCGAAAACGTTATCGGAACAAGTGAAAACGCCAAAAACCGTTCTGGTTGGAGATTGCAATCAGGATGGAACGGTTGACTTGTCCGATCTGGTTTCCATGCAGCTGTATTTGCTGAGACAAAAAACAGCCGGAGAGATGCCAGAGGAACAATCTGCATGGGATCTGAATTTAGATGCACAGGTGAACATTGTTGACCTCTGCCTTTTAAAACAGATACTGTTGCAGCAAAAGCAGGTTACACAGCAGTATCGAACGGATATTCTGTCCACATCGTCTGCCGGAGTCGTGCCGCCGGAAGTGGAGATTCATTCTGTGGAGGAACTGACCGCTTATCTGACCCCATACACCACGGAATCAGAACGGGAAACGTTCTGTGAACGATACGATGCCGATTTTTTTGCGGAGTCTGTTTTGCTGTTGAAACCGATGGGAAAAACAATGAAGGCATATGCCTGTCAGGTTACAGGTGCAGATGCAAAAACCTTGCAGGTTTCCTATGGTTGTATCTGGGAAAAAGAAAAACCAACGGGAATCCAGCAATTTGCATGGATGCAGGTGGCAATTCCAAAGATGCAGGATCATGAACAAGTCGTATGGCAATCTGTCACGCCGGAGGTCACTTTGAATTGGTGTGCCGTTACCGGAAATGATGCTTTTTCTGATGGGTCAGAAACTCGTATTGATTCCACAGAGGAACTGCAAACCTATTTAGAAACGATTTTACAGCCGGATGAGATACCGGAATATTTACAGCAATATGACGATGCTTTTTTTGCGGAATCCACCTTGGTGGTTCATTCGTTCCAATTGCGAAATGCAGCACCATTGGAATATACGGCAATTCAAAAGAATCAGGCTTTGGCAATTCTGCTCTCTTATCAGCAGGCAGGCGGAAAACAGCTGACCAATTATCTGGCATTTGCTGCGGTTCGACGGGCAGAGCTTTCAGAAGTGGAAAAAGCTGGATTCATAGTGTTTGGGGAAACATCGGAAGATGAAGCGGACTGGCTGTATTATGATGCTCCCGATCAGAAACACAGCCTTGTTGTTTTACAGAACTCGGATTTGTTCAGCGGAACGGTTTCTGTTTATCGCTGCGATGCAGATGGCGTTGAAAAAACGTTGATTGGAAGTGGCGGAACGGATGATGGATACCAGCCATTTACAAAATATGGCACTTGGAGCGAAGATGCAGATGGAAATGCAGTCTATTCCAACGGGGTTTCCTATTGGATTACCTGGAAAGATACCGAGGCAGTTGTAACTTATCATACCATCAGTGATGATAATGATACTTGTGATACGGTTGTTGTGCCATATTGAGCAAATTTTTGATGAAAACAAAACAGCGTCTGTTCCTTTTTGGGAGCAGACGCTGTTCTATTTTTTATTCTGTCAAATACGGCTTTAAGATTGCAAGCATTTGTTCCAAGTGCGTTTCCTGTTGCGGAAAGCCGTTGATTTTCGGGGCAGTTTGTAGGCAGACATCCTCAAATTCCTGCGTGCGAAGATTCAACAATTTCGCATCAATCACTTTTTGATTGGCAATCTGATTGCGGATGACTAGTCTTTTTGCATTGCGGAAATCATAAATCGCAACGCCTTTGATGGGAATCATCGTATAGATAACAAAAAGGCTAGTATCTGTAATCGTTGCAAATCCAGAAGCAATCGGCTTTGAGGAGAAAAGCCCTTTGGCTTTCAGGGAAATGCCAATTGGACAAATTGCCTTGGAATCCATTACAGGCAGGAATTCATCAAATACCTTGTTCATGTTTTCTGCAGAATACCCAGACATTTTATTAAGAGCACCAAATAACCCCATCTGAATCAAGACTCCTTACTTGTTGATAACTTCTGCATTATAATGTGTTTTTGCCTCTGTGATTTCTCCGCCGAGATACTTAAACTTCACGAACTGTTCTCCACGGAACGTCAAAGAACCCTGCTGATTGAACGGCACTTCTTTATAGACCACCTTTGTGGTGACGATATGTAAAATTTCACCTTTTCGGGTCTTGAAAATCAATTCGTAGTATTCATTGTACAGTTTCGATGTACCATTTGGGTCAATCGTACGCCGGCGTTCATCTACTTTTTGCACTAGCATGACCATTTCAGTTCGGGTTGCCCCCTTCGTCTTGGCAGGCTTCCGCATATTCTTTTCTCCGGTGATGTAATATTCCCGGTTAAATTCCATCGGATGTTTTGCCGTTCCAACCGTATCATCTGCAAAGAAGGTACTCAGCTTTTTCCGGAATCGGCTTTTTTTCGACCCCAGCAACATGACCAGTACCAGCACCACCGCTGCTGCAATGACGACAATCAAGATATTGTTTAAGGCTTCTTCGTAATGAATATTATTAATCATTTGGAATCCGCTCCTTTCTGAGCTTGTTTTTGAATAAACCGCCAGCTGTCCGCACACATTTGCTGAAGATTGCGTTTCGCCGTCCATCCCAGCACGGTTTTGGCTTTGGATACATCAGCATACGATGTTGCCACATCTCCGGCACGCCGCGGAAAAATCTTCAGGGGAATCGGCTTTCCACTGACGGCTTCATACATATTTGCCAGTTCCAATACACTGCAACCGCTGCCTGTTCCCAAGTTGAATACCGAGAAGCCAGCGTGCTGCATGCTGTATTGCAGGGCAGAAACGTGTCCCTCTGCCAAATCCATGACATGGACATAGTCCCGAACACCAGTACCGTCTGGGGTGTCATAATCGTTGCCATAGACTCGAAAATAAGGCAGCTGACCGCTTGCAACCAGTGCTAAATAAGGGGCAATGTTGCTCGGGATACCATGCGGTTCTTCTCCCAGCAGTCCGCTTTCATGTGCTCCGATCGGATTGAAGTAGCGGAGTGCTGTAATGTGCCAGTCAGAATCTGCTTGACAGAGGTCTTGTAAGAGTTGTTCGCTGATGATTTTTGTTTCCCCGTAGGGATTGCTTGCGGAAAGTGGTGTGACGGTTTCCGCATAGGGGGCAGTATGTTGTGTTCCGTATACCGTAGCGGAAGAAGAAAAAATCAGCGTCCGGCAGTCGGTTTTCTGTAACTCCTCTAATAACGTCATCATACCGCCAATGTTATTTTGATAATATCGCAGTGGCTGCTGTACCGATTCGCCAACTGCTTTCAGTCCGGCAAAGTGCAGCACAGCAGAAATATGATGTGTTTGAAAAATCTGACGCAGACCGTCAGCGTTGCGGATATCCATGTGATAGAATGGTATGGATTTTCCGGTAATCTCCTGCAAGTGCAGCAGACTTTCTTGTTTGGCATTGCAAAGGTTATCCAGAATGACAACCGAATACCCCGCCTGTAAAAGAGCAATACAAGTATGTGTTCCAATGAACCCTGCACCGCCAGTTACAAGAATTTCACCCATTTCCCTGTTTCGTCCTTTCTCTCTCGTTGTTTGACACAGGGGATACTATGTCAGCAATTTACTATTATAGTATAGCGGATTTTTCTTTTTTTTTCAAGTCTTATTTGCAAAGAAACCAGATTTTTTTCAGGGATGGCGGAAGATGCTGCAAGAAAAGGGAGAATTTGGATGACAAGCGTGCAGGGAAACGGTATTTCGAGCGATTTTCCGAGATGCTTCTGAATATGAAATGTTCGTTGACAGAGAACCGAAACTATGTTATACTTTTCTTAAAAAATAGACAGGAGGGGACAAAATTGTCGCCAGAAGAAGAAAAAGTACAGCGATTGGAGCAGCGAATTGCTCAGCTGGAACAGGCGTTGCAAGAAAAGAATGCACCTGCATCCTTGCAGCCGACTGTATCGCCCACCATACCGCAGCAGGAAACACCACCAACCATTCCGCCACCGGCTCCGGAGATTCCGCCGATGCAGACCACGCAGTCTACTCCGCCTCCGCCCTCTTTTCAACAGAATGTCCCGTGGACATCACAGGCACAAACCATGCAATCTGTTCCGCCACCGCAGCAAATGGATACGGAACAGAAGTTCGGGAAAATTGTCATGGGGATTCTTGCTTCGATTTTCATCTTTGCAGCGATTCTCATTGGATATGCATTTTTGCCCAGTATCTTGCAGATGGTCGGGTTGTTCGTCATTGGAGCAGGCGTTTCCGCTGCTGGGCTTTACGGGATTTCTAAGAAGAAATATCCCTACTTTTTCCTGAGCGTTGCCGGATGCGGAGCAGGCATTCTCTATTTGTCCATTCTCCTGAGTTATTGGTATTTTTCTGTAGTTGGAAAATGGGCGATGTATGGGATGCTGCTGCTCTGGGCAGTGTTTGTGCTTTGGATGTCCCGAAAAAGCGTGCCTTTGTTCCGCTTGATTGGACAGTGCGGAATCGTATTGTCGTTGTTGTTTGCGTTTCGGCAGCTGAACGCACTGGAAACTGGACTGATTTTTTTCTTTTTCGTGTTGGTATCGGCACTTTATCAATTTGCAGACCGTCGAATCGGAATTGCTTGTCAGCTGTCTACCTTGCTTTGCAATGCGATTTCTCTGCTGATTCTCACGGTTTTGTTTACAGTGACACTGCGAAGAGTTCTACATACGCCGATGTTTGGGCTATTGCTTGCAGAGGGCATTCTTTTAATGCTGTACACCTTGGCACAGTTGATTTGGTATCGTATGCGGATGCGTCCGGCAGAGCAAAGCGGAATGGGATATTTCTTTACAGCTCTGTCTGGCTTGTTGCTGGTGCAGTTGCAGGCACAGTGGTTCTTTTTCTTTTGGGATACCGGAAAATATTTGCTGTCCGCCCTGACTGCCGTTGCAGTTTGGATGCTCTATGACCGCAAGCAGGAAGAATCCGCTCTGCGAAATCTGATGGCGTGTATTTGCAGTATTTTAGCATTTCTGTGGCTGTTGCCGTTGTCCATCTTGCCAGCATTACTGGGATGGGTGCTGTTGGAAGCAGCTTTGTTTGTGATGTGGCACGTACGAAAGCAAAATGGCTGCTTGTATCTGGGATATGTGCTGTTTTTGTTTGGCATTCGTCTGATTCTGTCAAAAATTTCCGTTTTGGATGATATTACTTTGCAGTATGGTGCATGGGTTGCCATTGACATTGCTGTGACCTTGTATCTTCGCCATTGCCGTTCCCATCGAGGCATGGAAATTCTGTCGCTTTGCGTAACGGGCTGGCTGATGGTAGAGGGCTGGTGTTTGCTGCTGTTGGAGGGCTTGTTCCGGTCAGTTGCAGCATTTTGGCATGCAATCGGCTCGCTGTTTCGGCAGACGGGAAGCGATACAGCAATTGTCATTCCATGGGATACGATTTTGCTGGCTGCATTTGTCGTTTTGATTTTCCTGTTGAATGTGCCGTATTTGCTGCGAAAGTATCCGAATCGAAATGGTGTCAGTGTATACCTTGGCATTCGTATGACCTTGCTGGGGGCAGTGGTCAGCGGTGCATTTTTCCAGCGAGCTGCATGGAGCAGCGGTCTTTTAACCTTGCTTTCGTTTGGTATGCTGTTGGTGGGATTTCATTTCCATCAAAAAGGACTGCGAATTTATAGCTTGATTGCAATGATGGTCTTTTTGTGCAAGCTGCTGCTGTTGGATTTGTCCTACCAGACACCGCTATTATGGGCAGGAGCATTTTTGATTTGCGGGCTGTTGTGTTTCGGTATCAGCTTTGCTTATAATCGAATTGGACAGAAGCATATAGAATCCGCAGAACCGATGAAACAGAAGGGAGAAAAATAAGTATGAATATAACAGATTTTGAAGAATATTTCAGCCCGAGGATTTTAGAGCGTGGGAAAGAATACTACCGGAATCATCATGTGATCACACTGGATCGCATCGAAGAAGGATATTATGAAGCAGAAGTAGAGGGCAGCCAAATCTATACCGTGTTTGTAGAACTGGAAGAAAACGGTGAAATTTCTGATATTTCCTGTGATTGCCCTTATGATTGGGAAGAATTTTGTAAGCATGAGGCAGCGGTTTTATATGCATTGCGGGAACAGGAAGAATATACTCCGTTCGTGGAAGAACCGGAACAGAAACAGGCTCTGCCAGAACAGTTGGCTGCCTGTGAAAAAGAAACACTGATTGCATGGATGATGGAATATGCAAAGGAAAATCGGGGTTTTTTGGATTATTTGCAGCTGCGTGTATCAGAGCAATTGCAGCCGGAAGAACTGCTTGCCATTCTAAATCGTACTTGCAACCGCTTTTTCTCTGGGAAAATCGTGTGGAAAGAATTGCAGAAAACAGTTGCATTTCTGTTGAAATCCATGCAGAGTTGGAACGATGATGCAGAAAAGGTGAAAACAGGTGCATCCATGATTCGATTGTTGAAGAAATGGTATCAGACAAATAGCTGTGAATCGGATTGGATTGTATATGATGAGATTGACGTTTGTTCGGATGCATTGATGCAAATTGTGCAGGGTGTTGTCAAACAGAAAGACCGAAAAGCAGCAGAGGCTATTTATCAGATTCTGTTAAAAATGCTGCAAGTAGATTTTATAGATATTGAAAATCCATTTTCTCCGATGTTGAATACTCTGTGTGCTCTGCCGGAATATCGAAAAAAGGTAGAAGAATGGCTGCAATATCGGCAAGCCGTTTCGACAGAATATGAACGAAGAGAACTGGCAGAACAGCAGTTTCAAATTCTCAAACGATATGGAACACCGCAGGAACAGAACGATTTCATCAACCGGCATCTTTCCAACCCAGAATATCGCCGGATGGCAATTCAAAATGCGATTGATGCAGGAGATGAAAGCACAGTGGAACGGCTGGCACTGGATGGGGAATATGAAAACCAAGCATTACCGGGTTTGTTGCAGGAGTGGCAGAAATGTCGCTATCACTGCTATCACAGAACAGGAGAACGGGAAAAGCTGGCGGATGTTTGCGAAGCGTTGTTGAAAGGTGGCGAACCGGATTATTATGAAGAGTGGAAATCGTTGATTCCGTTCGATTTGAAATCTGTAAAAATCGAACAACTGTTAAAAGAAGCTCCCATCAAGGTGTATCGCAAAATTCTATTAGCAGAAAATCGAGTGGACTTGATGGCAGAAGCTTGCGAGAAAGACCCGTCTGACTTGCTGCTGTATTTTAGTGCTTTAAAATGCAGTCCCTTTGCGGAACGGGCAACAGAATTATACAAAGATTGGATTTGGGAAGAGGCGGATGCGGCAGCAAATCGCTCGGAATATGCAGCGGTCTGCCAGAAGTTGAAGAAGTTTTCAGAGGATAGCCCGATTGCGGCTCGGGTGCTGGCACAGGAATTGCGGGAAAAATTTCCACGAAGACCCGCTTTTCAGGATGAATTAAAGAAAGCAGGATTTTAAAAAATACATAAACACAGGGAGTTGTTTTTTGCAGAAAAATGCTCCCTGTTTTTGTTTACAATTCTAGAGAAAATTTTTTTGCAGACCGTGTGACATTTTGCCTGGAAACTTGTAGTTGTAGATGAAAGGGGGAAGTGATATGTTGCAGATCTCGCAAAGCATCTCGCCGGAAGAAGCCGTGCAGCCAATGGAGATTCAGCAGGTGATTCAGGTCTATCAGCAGCTCATCTATGGCATTGCACTGACGGGAACTGGTGGAAATCGGGCAGATGCAGAGGATGTCTTTCAAGAAACATTTCTTGCTTATTTTCAGGCAAACAAGACGTTTCGAGAAGAAGAACATCGGAAAGCATGGTTGATTCGGACAGCCTGCAATTACTGCAAGAAAATCATGGGCAGTACTTACCGAAAGCGAACCGTTCCACTGACGGACACCACGCCGCTGCCGGTATTGTTTGATTTGCCAGAGGATAATCAGTTGTTTGCGGCACTTTGCAGCCTCAAGCCCATGTATCGAAATGTGCTGTATCTGTATTACTTTGCGGGATATCGGACAGAAGAAATTGCAGGGTTGTTGGGAAAACGGGCTGGAACGATTCGGATGCAGCTGCTCCGGGGCAGAGAACAACTACGCACACAACTGCAAGAAGAGGAGGGAACGGTTGATGGATAAAAAGCAATGTGAACGAATGTTTGAACAGATGCAGCCGCCGAAAGCCGTGGTGCAGCGACTGCAACAGCGGATTCATGCAGAAGAAGCAGCCTCTCTTGCCGAACAGCAGCCGAATCGTTCGATTCAAACCCTGCACACCACAACTGCACCACCGCCACCCAAACGCATCCGCTGTTCCTGGCAGAAACTCTCCGGCGGTGTAGTTGCAGCCGTCTTTCTGCTGAGTATAGGAACGGTGATTGGTTATCATCTGAAACACGATGAACAAGTTTTTGTCCCCTCTTCAGAATCCACTACGGAAGCATCTGAAACACCAAAAGCAACAACCCAATCACTTGTTTTGCAGTATCAAGGGCAGAATTTGCGGGAAATGGCGGTTGTCAATCCGGACAGGGTAGAAGTACAAGACACATTGGGTGAAGGTTCGCTGATGGGTGTAGACGGAGCAACAACCGTTTCGGTTTATCAGGTCTATTTGAAAGACACAGCAACCATAGAAGAATCGGTTGTGGCAGCGGAATGGAACGGAACGCAGTATTTGTTTGTTTCTGTTCCGGACGTTGTGCGAACGTTTAAAGATTATCCAATCATAGAAAACTGGATTTCCTCCGGCAGCTTTACTTTTTTGGATGAAGATCAGATTACGGAACGCACCTATGAAAACTACACCAACGAGGAATTATCGCCACTGTTTACCTTTTTGCAGAACAATGCGGATAGCATCAATTTTAGCAGCGGACTTTCTTCGGATGCAGATGTACCAGAAGAACAGGTACAGATGACCGACCGATTTACATGGGATTATGCCATTACGATTTCTTCTGACTGTCTGGATTTCTCTGGCGTTTTGTATTTTGATGTTGGAGATGGCGTTTGGAAAATGGATTTGTTGGACAGACAGGCTTATTTTCTTAGTACACCGGAGATTTTAACGGAAATGCTCTCAGAAGTTGCCGCTTCTCATGCAGTTGTACCCAATACACAGAATGGGAATGCATCGGAAAACAGTACCTCTGCAACAGGGGAACTGCTGGGCAGAACTGCCATTGATGGGAGCAACCCCAAAAATACAACGATACAGGACTTGCAACCGCAGCTATTAAACCAGCCGTTTTCCTTTCAGCAGGTTTCCGGTTCGCTGGTGGATTCCTACACAGGGATGTCATCCGATGGAACAGGAGCAATCGAGGAAATTCGCAGCCTGACGACCTTTCAGATTGATTTGGCAACTAGAACCAAAGATGTTCTTCGGACTGTAGAGTCACCGCCGGATTCCCAGAGCGACAGCAGTGAAACGGCAACATGGGAATACATCTATGCGAATCAGCAGAAACTTTCTATGGAACAGGTCTGGACAGCAAACAACTGGTATACCATTTATCCGGATTTGCAGTGCTATACGGTTTTAAATGCCGGTACGGACGAGTGGACGAATTATGATACAGCCGTCAATATGTTGGCGGATGGAACTGTTTTTGAAGATGGCATTTTTTATTTGGGACAGGAATTTTCGGCACGCAGCGAAGATTTGGAAGGAGTCGTTGTCCCCCAGAATTTGTTTGTATTTGGAACGGTTTCTTATCTGAACCGAGATTGCTATCTGGTCGGGAAATATGAAGACGGCAGTATCACACGCTATTTGATTGATATGGAACAGTTGATTGCTTTGAAACGAGAGTCAGTCGGAGCAGATTTTCAGAAGATAGACTATTTCAAAGAGATTTTATTTGATGAAGAAGCAGTACCAGTACCGGAAGTGGAGGAAAGCAGCCTGACCGCAGGGATGCAGTATCTGCCCTGAAGTAGAAAAATAGACAGGAAAATCATCGAATCTTTCGGGGCAGAAATGCAAATTGCGGAATATGGCGATTGAAAAGAAAGAAAAATAGAATCATCAAAAACAAGGGAATAAACAAGCATATTTGGGATTAAAAAAAGGCCGCTGTCGTTTGGCGTGGAAACGATAGCGGTCTTTCGTTGTTTGTAAAGAGAAAAAAGAAACAGCCCGAACAAATCGGACTGCTTCTTAAAATTTGGAGCGGGCGACGAGAATCGAACTCGCAACCTCAGCTTGGGAAGCTGATGTTTTACCACTAAACTACGCCCGCAAAAAACCGGAATCATCCGGCATTTTGCTGAAAATGACAATCATCTAACTGTACATATTCCCCATCCTGCAAAGTGATGGAATCGGTATAACTGCCTTTGGATTTGGGAAGCGGCTGCGGAGAAGCCATTTGACTGTAAATCTGATAACCAGCGGTTTCCGGATAAACATACTCGCCCTTGTCCAGTTCCAATTGATACGTGCCTGCTGGAATGTCTTTTCCGACTTGGTACATACCATCATGTGCAAATGGTTCTAATGTAATCGAAACCTGTTCGGTATCATAAAAGTTTGCCCATGAGATGTGCAGAAACTGCCCGTCTATCACCTGAAAATAAACCTGATTCGGATGAAACGTTTGACTTGTCAAAACTGCATCAGAATCGTTCGGGTCAGAACTGGAAGAAATCTGCATCACAAACTTCTGATCTCCGGAAGGTCCATCATAGACCGCCAGATACGTTCCGGCTGGCAGGTCAACCCCTACTTCATAGTCGCCAGAAGTGTAAATGCCGTTGCGAACATCCTGAGCGGCAGTCTTTGCAGCGGTTGCCGGTTCGGTTTTCACCTGCTTGGCAGCTGCACGGGCTGGCTTGGTTGGCGTTGTGACAGTCGCTGCCGTCACTGTTGTGGATGTATGATGGCTAATCAGACGTTCTGCTTTTTGAGCAGTGCGGGCAATTCGGAATCCGATTCCCGTCAGCAGCAAAATGGTTGGAACAAGTGCAAAGGCAATGCCTTTTCCTTTTGTGTGCGACTTTGGCGGTTCGCCAAAAGAATCTTCTGGTTCAGAATGGTTCCACATGGTCTTATTGCCCCCTGTCCGTTCGCTTTCCCTCTTTGTGCCCTCTTTGCTTGTCTGCTCTTGTCCACTGGTGAAATTTAGGTAAAAAAATGGAGCTGGAAACGTGACTTGAACACGCGACCTGCGCATTACGAATGCGCTGCTCTACCAACTGAGCTATTCCAGCAAAATGTTATCAGATTTTTCTCGGTGCGGTGCACAGTAACAAATATATTATAGCATGTTTTTTGGATTTGTCAAGGGGTTTTCAAAAAAATATCTGAAAATTGCATTTTGCAGTTGAAATTTAAAAATAAGTATGGTATAATGAGAGCAATCTCTTTATTTCCTGCCAAAAACGGCAGAAAATCGGCATCTTTTGCAGAAAGTAAAAAAAATCGGAAAAAAAGCAAAAAGGAAATTGAAATTTCCCAAAAAGTATGTTATAATAAGGTGAGAAATACAAACTGTGTCAAAGGAAGGGAACATCATGAAAAAAAAGAAATCGCTATCCATTTTGGGCATCGTTGCCGCAGTTCTCCTGCTGATCGTTGTCCTGATCACGCTGACGCTGAATGTTTTATTCTCGCAGCATGATACGCCGAAGATTTTTGGCAACTATGTTTATCTGATGGAATCAGACAGCATGGAAGTCAAACCGAGCACGGACGGTTCTACCACGATTGATGCGAGTGCATCCATTCACGCAAAAACGGCTGTTATCTGTAAGGCATACGATGGCAGCGAACCGCTTTCCAAGAACAATGCGATTTTGTGCGTATTAGCACCGGAAGACACTTCTTCCGATAAGGACAAGGAAGGCATGGCAATCCGCCGGATTCTGAACATTGCTTCGGATGAAGAAACGGGCATCATGAAGTATTATCCGACTACCATGCAGGTGGACACCATCGGTACAGAACCAGCAATTACTGTAGACAGTGTGCGTGGTATTTGCCGTTATGAAAGTGCTCAGCTTTACAGCTTTATTCAGTTTGCAACTGGATTCAGCGGTATCATTGTTCTGCTGGCACTGCCTTGCGTGCTGCTGATTGCTCTGCTGATTGTTGCATTGGTACGCAGAAGTGCAAACAAGCGGGAAGATGATGCATATGCATTTGAAGAAAGCTATGATGAATTGCCGGGCGAAGAAGACTACAATTATGATGATGAAGACTATGAAGACGAGGACTTTGTGAACGATGTACCGCAGACGACTTACCAGACCAGAAGCGGTAATACAGGAACGTATAACACAGGTTCTTACAACATGGACAGCAGCTATCCAGGCTATGGAAATACGGCTGTTCAGAACGCACAGACTTCATCGTTTGAAACCAAGAAGTCATCTATCTCGCAGAACTTTGAACGGAAGGCAGTCAATCCGAATTCTGCATTCCAGAAGGCAAAGACCATGCAGTTCCAGGCACAAAAGAATGTGCCGATTCCGGAACAGCCATATGAATCTGTTGCATCGCAGCAGCCGGAAACCAATGGCTATGTTGGAAAGTATGGTGCAGATGCTCCGGTTGCAGAACCGGTACAGGAAGCACCGCAGCAGGAACAGACCTACCATGGTGCACATGAAGCTCCGTCTGGCAGCTCGTCCACAGGTTCTAAGACATTCCTGAGTTCCACTGGTACATTCAAGCGTCCGAATGTGGATGACATCTTTGGCAACGACCCATTCGCTACACGGAGCACTTCCACATCCAGAACACCGCAGCGTTCCACTACTGCAAAGCCGTCTGCCGCAAGACCTGCTGCAAAGCCAGCATCTCGCAGACCGTCTTCTTATGATACTGCATCGGTAGATGATTTGGTAGCAATGATTGAAAATCAGAAGAAAAGACTGTAAGGAAATTTTCTTTTTGCATGAGATGAAAAAAACGTCCCTGTCAACTTCGACAGGGACGTTTTTGTTATTTGGTTTCATTTAATAAAATCGGTAATCGGAAATATCATACAGCATAACTTGATAGTTGTTCAAGAACGTGGAGCGTCTGCGGCGTGGAATATTTGCATGTAATTGCAAGTTGCTGCGTGCATTGTAAACCGGAATTTTTAACAGATAGCCTTGCTTGGTATCGGTGCTGGTGCGTTCTAGTTTGGCGTTATACGTTTTGCAGAAATTCTCCAGCACTGCATTAGTAAGATTATAATCTTGCTTTGCAACTTCTTCATTTGACTGAAACAGAACTGTAGGTTCTATTTCTGGGAAATCGCATTCTGGTTTTTCCATCTGAATAGAAACCGTTGCTGTATTTCCTTCGGAAAAGACATATAGAAAAACAGTTCGTGTTAATTCTGACTGCCCTTGAGCCAGCAGCTGTGTCATCAGGCAGAGCAGCGAGAAGCAGAGTCTGGCTTCATTGCAGAGCACCCAGATTTTTGTTTCCGCCTGCATTTTCATGGAAATTCTCCGTCCCAGTGTTTCCTTGCAGTTTTGTGAAAAGTCAAACAACAGTCGAGATAGTTCTATTGGTTGAAGAGCCATGCTCTCAGATTCTGCATATTTCTCCAACTCTGCATAATAGTTGGTACGCCGCAGCAGGTGGCAGCATGCACGCATGACATCATTTAAATTGGAGAAAATCTCCTCCTGTTCCAAGTCGCCAATGTTGTTGGATTCCACTTCATCATAGATCTGTTCCGCAATGGTGGAAATCTGAAAAACTGCCTCTCGTTGATTGGCGAGAAATTCTTGACAAATTGCCCGGAAATTTTTTTCTTTCATGACGTTGGTCAAGACTGGCTCGGCTGTGATTTTTAAGATGGTGCAGTGCAGTTCTGTGCTCTGCTGAACTTCCGCAGCGTACAAAAGCGATTCATGCCAGAATAGTTGGCTGCTTGTGTTAGCAGCTACAGTTTTCAGCAACGCTTGACAGTCGGCTTCTGATTGTAACGGCTTGGAAATATCGTTTTTCCAAATACAGGTATTCGTTTCATCGAAAACCCAGACCTGACGGGTTTCGTTGGCATAGAGGGCTTTTAAAAATTGCAGTGTTTCTGTCGTCATTGCAGACCCCTTTCTGTTGAGTGTCATTTCTGTCAAAGGCAAAGTTATAGTATTTATAGAATATGCGCGAAAAAGAAATGTTTTCTTCATATACAGAAAAAGATTCTGCACAATTTGAAAGAAAAGATAGATTCTCGTGGCAACGGTTCAAATACTTCTTTTTATTATATCCCGAAACTGCCTAAAATAAAGAGAGAAAAAAAGAACAATTTCTATCAAATGTGTTTTTGCCGATAAAACGTAGATGGAAACATGTTGAAATTTGTGCAAAATAGAGAAAAGCGGAAGAAACGATAATTTTATGTCAATTTTTTTATAGAAAGACCTTGCAATTTTCACCGTTTTGGTGTACAATAAGAGTATAAATTTTTAGGAGGTAATTCCAAATGTCAGTTAAAGTTGCTATTAATGGATTTGGCCGGATCGGCCGTCTCGCATTCAGACAGATGTTCGGTGCTGAAGGTTATGAGGTTGTTGCTATCAACGACCTGACCAAGCCGTCTATGCTCGCTCACCTGCTGAAGTATGATACCGCACAGGGCGGTTACGCAGGCAGAATCGGCGAAAACAAGCACACTGTTTCTGCTGATGATGAAGCTGGTACTATCACTGTTGACGGTAAGACCCTGACCATCTATGCAAAGGCAAACGCTGCTGAACTGCCGTGGGGCGAAATCGGTGTTGACGTTGTTCTGGAATGCACAGGTTTCTACACCTCTAAGGCTAAGGCACAGGCTCACATTGATGCAGGTGCAAAGAAGGTTGTTATTTCTGCTCCGGCTGGTAACGATCTGCCGACTATCGTTTACAATGTAAACCACGAAACTCTGACAACAGACGACAAGATCATTTCTGCTGCATCTTGCACCACCAACTGCCTGGCTCCGATGGCAAAGGCTCTGAATGACTACGCTCCGATCCAGAGCGGTATCATGAGCACCATCCACGCTTACACTGGTGACCAGATGATCCTCGACGGTCCGCACAGAAAGGGCGACCTGAGAAGAGCAAGAGCTGGTGCTGCAAACATCGTTCCGAACTCCACTGGTGCTGCTAAGGCAATCGGTCTGGTTATTCCGGAACTGAACGGCAAGCTGATCGGTTCTGCACAGCGTGTACCGGTTCCGACTGGTTCTACTACGATCCTGACTGCTGTTGTTAAGGGCACAGACGTAACCAAGGAAGGCATCAACGCTGCTATGAAGGCTGCTGCTACTGAATCCTATGGTTACAATGAAGAACCGATCGTTTCTTCTGACGTTATCGGCATGAAGTACGGTTCTCTGTTCGATGCAACTCAGACCATGGTTTCCAAGATTGCTGATGATCTGTATGAAGTACAGGTTGTTTCCTGGTACGACAACGAAAACAGCTACACCAGCCAGATGGTTCGTACAATTAAGTACTTTGCTGAATTGGCATAAGTGCCGTATGGCATCCATGCCGTTCTAAAGACGAAAAGAGCGGGTCTGTCCGATTATTTGGACAGGCTCGCTTTTTATCGCATCCAGAACTATGGAAAACCAGAAATTTTCCGGCTGAACTTTTCATTTTTTTGCAAAAATCATGTTTTGCATTCGTTTTTATCGTTTTTTTCAGAAAAACGTTTCCTTTTACATGATTTTTTCAAGAAATCCAGAATTTTTAACGGGAAACTTTCAAAAATCTATTGACATTATTGAGAACATGTGCTATTATAAAAGCAGACCAGAGCGGAACGAAAAAGCCGGAAAAAAACCACTTTTTTAAGTGGTAAAATCCGTGTCATTTTTTCCTTTCGCTGCGGAGCAATTGCAATCAATAGAATTGCTGAAATATTGCAAAGGAGAGATTCAAATCATGGCAGAAACAATGCAGAAGGAATGGGAAGGCTTCGTCGGCGGAGCATGGACTTCCAACGTAAATGTACGGGACTTCATTCAGAAGAACTACACACCGTATGAAGGCGACGAAAGCTTTCTGGCTGGCCCGACTGCTACAACAACCGAACTGTGGAACGAGGTTCTGAACCTGTTCCAGAAAGAACGGGAAAATGGCGGCGTGCTGGACATGGATACAAAGATTGTATCTACTGTAAATTCCCACGAAGCAGGTTATTTGGATAAGGACAAGGAAACCATCGTAGGCTTCCAGACTGACAAGCCGCTGAAGCGTTCTTTGCAGCCGTTCGGTGGTATCCGTATGGCAGAAGAAGCTTGCAAGGCTTATGGCTATGAAGTAGATCCGGAAATCAGCTACATCTTTAAGCATTACCGGAAGACTCATAACGAAGGCGTATTCGATGTTTACACACCGGAAATGCGTTCTGCAAGACACAATGCAATCATCACCGGTCTGCCGGATGCTTACGGTCGTGGCCGTATCATCGGTGACTATCGTAGAGTTGCACTGTATGGTGTTGACAAGCTGATCGAAGACAAGGAACATCAGAAGGCAATTACTTGCGGTACCATGACAGAAGAAGTCATCCGTCTGAGAGAAGAACTCGCAGAACAGATAAAGGCTCTGAAGGCTCTGAAGGCTATGGCTCAGCGGTATGGATTCGATATTTCCAAGCCGGCTACCAACGCTCAGGAAGCAATTCAGTGGCTGTACTTCGGTTATCTGGGTGCTGTTAAGGATCAGAACGGTGCTGCAATGAGCCTTGGCCGTACTTCTACTTTCATTGATATTTATATTGAAAGAGATATGAAGAAGGGCATCCTGACAGAAGAACAGGCTCAGGAATTTATCGACCACTTCATCATGAAGCTGCGTATGGTAAAGTTCGCAAGAACACCGGAATACAATGCACTGTTCTCCGGCGACCCGCAGTGGGTTACCGAATCCATCGGCGGTATGGGCATTGACGGCAGAACCATGGTTACAAAGACCAGCTTCCGTTACCTGCACACCCTGGAAAACTTGGGCACTGCTCCAGAACCGAACCTGACCGTTCTGTGGTCGAAGCGTCTGCCGACTCCGTTCAAGAGATACTGTGCAAAGCTCTCCATCAACACTTCTTCGTTCCAGTATGAAAACGATGACCTGATGAGAGTTACTCACGGCGATGACTATGCAATCGCTTGCTGCGTATCTTCCATGAGAGTTGGTAAGGACATGCAGTTCTTCGGTGCAAGAGCAAACCTCGCAAAGTGCCTGCTGTATGCAATCAATGGCGGTAAGGACGAAAGAATTGATGCAAAGACTGGCAAGCACAATCAGGTAGGCCCGAAGTATAGACCGGTTGAAGGCGATTACCTCGATTATGATGATGTAATGGATAAGTATGAAGATATGATGCGTTGGTTGGCAAACCTGTATGTTAACACGCTGAACTGCATCCACTACATGCACGATAAGTACAGCTACGAAGCTCTCCAGATGGCTCTGCATGACAGAGATGTAAAGCGTTACTTCGCAACTGGTATTGCTGGTATGTCTGTTGTTGCAGACTCCCTGTCCGCAATCAAGTATGCAAAGGTTAAGTGCATCCGTGACGAATTCGGCGTTGTAACCGACTTCGAAATAGAAGGCGACTTCCCGAAGTATGGTAACAACGATGACAGAGTTGACAGCATCGCTGTTGAAATTCTGGACAAGTTCATGGATATGATCCGCAGCAACTATTGCTACCGGAACGGTGTACCGACCACTTCTATCCTGACCATTACTTCTAACGTTGTATATGGTAAGAAGACTGGTAACACACCGGACGGCAGAAAGAAGGGTCAGCCGCTGGCTCCTGGTGCAAACCCGATGCACGGTCGTGATACCCACGGTGCAGCTGCATCTATGGCATCTGTTGCAAAGCTGCCGTGGACAAACGCACAGGATGGTATTTCCAATACCTTTACCATTATCCCGGCTGCTCTGGGTAAGGATTCTCAGGTATTTGCTGGCGATATTGATATTGCTTCCATCAGAGAAAGCATTGAAAAGTAAGCTGTCATACCAGCTTGTCCGATAATTGATGAAGGAGGCGATTCCTATGAAACAGCAACCCAATCCGACCGATGCGGAACAGACTGATGCACTGGTTGACATGATTGAACAGCTGATGGAAAACGGCAGCGGTCATCTTGTAGTTTCTGAACAGGATTCTCAGGAGGGCTTGCGGGTGGATACCTACCGCAGCATGGATTGTGCAATCGGCAATCAGGCTTGTTGTCAGCCAACAGAATTGATGGACGAAGACGAATGATCCACGAAAATGGGTGGATGCGTTTGGTATGAATTTTTTAGGAGGAAATGCATCATGGCAAATGAAAAGCAAATTGATAATCTGGTAGAACTGCTGGACGGCTATGCTGAAAAAGGCGGTCACCACCTGAACGTAAACGTACTGAATAGAGAAACCCTGCTGGACGCTCAGCAGCATCCGGAAAAGTATCCGCAGCTGACCATCCGTGTAAGCGGCTATGCAGTAAACTTCATCAAGCTGACCAAGGAACAGCAGGATGATGTTATCTCCAGAACGTTCCACGCTGCTCTCTAATTGAGATCGACGGCGGAATAATCCGTAAGAAAAAGTGGGGGACGCACGTTTTTCGTGCGTCCCCTTTTTTCATAGGTTCATAAATATAAGAAAATTGGCAATCCTATTCAAAAAGATAAAAAGGAGGCGGAGAAAATGGAAGGTTATATTCATTCTACGGAAAGTTACGGGACTGTCGATGGGCCGGGTACACGGTTTGTCATCTTTTTTCAGGGCTGTCCGATGCGATGTCAATATTGCCACAATCCGGATACCTGGACGTACAACATCAATGAAAAACGAACGGTGGAATCCCTGCTGCATGACTATGACGGGCTGAAAGAATTTTACCACGATGGCGGCATTACCGCAACGGGCGGCGAACCGCTGGTGCAGATGGAATTTTTAACAGAGTTGTTTACAAAGGCAAAGGAACGAAACATCAATACCTGTTTGGACACCTCCGGAATCTTGTTCCGGCAGGAGAAACGAGAGGCATTTGACAAGCTGATGGCGGTGACCGATTTGGTCATGTTGGACATCAAGCACATTGATGATACCGAACACCGGAAGCTGACTGGGCAGAGCAATGTTCACATTCTGGAATTTGCACAGTATCTGAAAGAGAAAAATATTCCAGTCTGGATTCGGCACGTTGTTGTTCCGGGCATCACGCTGCAAGAAAAATATCTGCGGCAGCTTGGGGCTTATCTGGCAGGGCTGGACAACCTGAAAGCCTTGGATGTGCTCCCATATCACACTATGGGCGAAGTGAAATATGAAAACTTGGGAATCCCATATCCGCTGAAAGGCGTAGAGCCTGCAACCACAGAACAGGCAATCTGGGCAAGAAATACCATATTGGATGCTCTGAAAGAACAACTCCGGAAAGAAAAGTTTGGCGAATAATCCAAAGGGAACGGCAGCGAATTTGTTGCCGTTTCTTTTTTCAACGAATCACAGCAAGGATCTTCCCACCGCTACAGGTGGTAAGAGAAATTGCAAATCAGAACGTGAACGTTCGTGGCGGGCAGAGAAAAATCGGTATCCCCCACTGACACGAGGCAAACCACAGTCAGCCCTCTGCTGACATGTCAGGCTCTGTGAAATGACCGACTGTGGATTGAAATAATGAAAAAAACCGAAAATCTTGCTATTCCACATAGAAATCATTGTGAAAACTACACAATTTTACAATGCCGAAATTGGTTGGTTTCCATAGAAATTTTGAAACAAACGAAAAAATAATTGCAATTTTTCATGCCATATGCTACAATAGAAACTGGCATATTTCTATGTTTTATTTCACTTTTTAAATCTTAAGAGAAGGGGTCGTTTATGAGTAAAAACAAATTCTCAAAGCGGTTAGCTGCATCTTTGATCGCAGCAGCCACAATCGGTTCAAGCGGCGTATTGAGCAGCTTAACCTATCTGCCGGTTCATGCGGCGGACACGGACAACTACGCAAAATTGTTGCAGTATTCCATGTATTTCTACGATGGAAATATGTGCGGCGATGATGTAGATTCTGCTTCTGCATTTGACTGGCGTGGCGATTGCCACACTGGCGATGAAGTCGTTGGCGGTTTCCACGATGCAGGTGACCACGTAAAGTTTGGTCTGCCGGCTGGTTATTCCGCAGCAACACTGGGCTGGGGCTACTATGAATTCAAGGATGCATATGATTCTTTGGGTCAGACTGCACACCTGAAAGAAATCACCAATCGGTTCTGCAAGTACTTCAAGGACTGCACTGTTCTGAGCGGTGACACGGTTTCTAAATTCTGCTATCAGATTGGCGAAGGCGGCGGCGGCAATGACCACGGCTACTGGGGTCCTCCGGAAACACAGGAATCCATTAAGGGTAGTCGTAAGGCATTCTGGACAAGCAATGGTGCAAGCGATATTGCAGCAGAATATGCAGCAGCTCTGGCAGTAAATTACCTGAACTTCGGCAATGCAGAAGACCTGAAGTATGCAGAGGCACTGTACAAGTTCTCCACACAGTATAATCAGTGTGCAACAGACGGTACAAACGGTTTTTATACTTCTGATACTTATGAAGATGATCAGGCTTGGGCAGCTGGTTTCCTGTATTTGGCTACCAAGGATGACAAGTATAAGAGCTTTATGGATAATTTCTTCGCAACTGGCAATCGTCAGTGGGGCGAAGTTTATACACCGCTTGGCTGGAGCAATGCTGAATCTGGTGCAGCAGCTCTGTACGGCGAAATTGCAGGCGACTGGAAATGGGCAAATTCTTATGTAAGCAAGAACTGCACCGATAAGAGCACATTCTGGATGCCGAGTTGGGCAAGCTGGGGCAGTGCAAGAACCAACACTGCAATGCAGCTGGTTGCAATGGTTATTTCGAAGCACACCGATAACGATTACAGCGACTGGTGCAAGGCACAGATGGGCATGATTCTGGGCGACAACTCCACCGGTAAGAATCTGGTCGTTGGTTTCAATGGGAATTCTCCGAAATATCCGCACCACAGAGCCGCTTCTGGTCACGCTTATACTTCTTCCGATGAAGCAACACCGACATGGGATGAAACAAACGGCCATGTACTGGTTGGTGCATTGGTTGGTGGCCCGACCAGCTCGGACTTCTCTACTTACAATGACTCTATTAAGGATGCAGTATCAAACGAAGTTGCACTGGACTACAATGCAGCATTTGTTGGTGCAGCAGCAGCTTTGTATGACAAGTACAAGACCGGTTCTCTGGATTCCAGCATTCCGGGCGTTGGTGCAACACCGACAACCACTGCTGCAACTACAACAACTGGCAAGACCACAACGACTGCAGCTGTTACCACAACAAAGGCTGCAGAAACCACCAAGGCTCCGACAACCACCGCAGCATCACAGAGCGGCGGCTACTATTCCAAGAAGGTAAATCAGGACGTTGTCTATAAGGAGCTTCCGACCGATGATAAGATGTTGGGTTGGTCTTATGAAGAACTGGGCGTAAAGGCTGGCGAAAAGGTTCAGAAGGTTGAAATCGACATCTCCACCACTGCTGACAAGATCGGTAAGTGGCAGGGTGCATTTGGTTCTTCTACCACCGTTGATCCGGATTACTGGACACAGACCGAAGATATGCAGCAGGTAATTGATGGCGATTCCGGTACACTGGTATGGAATGTAGACAGTGCAACATCTGACATCATCCAGACCCAGTACGGCGGTCAGGTAAAGGTTGGCTTCTGGTGGATCGACTGCAATGAATTTACCATTGATGCAGTTCGTGTTTACACCGACAAGTCCTCTACCAATCCGACCACTACCGCAGCTGTTACAACTGCAACCACAAAGGCAACTACAAAGGCAACCACAAAGGCAACCACAACCACAACAAAGGCTGCTACAACCACTGCAGCACCGGCTACAACTGCAGCTCCTACTACAACTACAAAATTGGTTGTTGGCAATGAACCGACAATGGCAGTTAACAACGGTCAGAAGATTTTCGCAACACCAGGTCAGGAATATGCAGAAATTCCGCTGAACCTGTACAATGTACCGGATACCGAAGGTATCACCGTTGCATTCAAGACCGATGCAGAAGGTACTCCGACACTGGCGTTGTTGAAGGATG
>OBVH01000469.1_pt1 | contig 20639 bp, 18 predicted proteins | sample 1495001 | NCBI WGS metagenome assembly OBVH01 (sample SAMEA2579959, study PRJEB22360) | human gut metagenome
AGCGCATCAACAATCTGGCTCTTGTCAGCCAGGCGGTACAGTGTCATCTTAATCGAAACAACGCTCTCATCTTTTGCCGCCTCGTCGAGCAGGCTGATAAACGGTTTGATGCTCTCAAATGGATAGGAAAGCAGAACATCTTTTTTCATAACCTGCGGAATCAGCGGCGCTTTCGAATCCAACTGCGGTGTCATACGCGGGGCGCGGCGCTGATAGAACAGTTGCTTAGTGTCGGCCGTTCCGTTCTGCTCCAGACTGCGCAGATATCCCTGCAGTGCAAAGACAAATGACAGATCCAGCGGCACTCTGGACAGGAATACATGGTCTTTGTCCACCTTGATTTCCTTACAGAGCGATGAAGTCAGCTTCTTGTTCAGCTCACGGGACATCTCCATGCGGACCGGGCTCATACGTTTTCTCTGTTTGATCAGGTTTTCCATTGCATCACGATAATCCAGATCCTCATCGTAAATCGTCTCGGTATCGATATCGGCATTCCGCGTTACACGGATCAGGGATTTTTCTTTTACAACATAATTTTTGAACATCTTCGGAAGGAAGTGCAGAATCAGCTCCTCGGAGAGCATAAAGGTTCCCTTTCTGGTCGGGATGTCGATCAGACGGCGGAATACGTTGTTGCTGCCTGGGATGATCGCAGGACGGGTCTTTCCGCCCTTCGTCTCAAGGAGTGCGACCGCATAGATATCTTTGTTTTTCAGGAACGGGAACGGCTGCTGTTTGCTCACAATGTTGGCAGACAGATACGGCGCGATCTCATTATCAAAATACGTTTCCAGCAGTTTTCCCTCTTCAGCGGACAGCTTATTGAAGTTGATGAGGCGGATTCCCTTCGGCTCCAATTCTCCCATCAGCTGCCCATAGATCGCCGCTTTTTTCTGATCCAGGTCTCTTGTCTCCTGCAGAATCGCTTTTACCTGCTGTTCACTCGTCATATTCGTTTTATTTTCCCGGACCACTTCTTTTGATTCCATCTGATCCATCAATGTGCCGACCCGGACACGGTAGAACTCATCCAGGTTTGACTGGTAGATCGAAGCAAACGTCAGACGCTCGGCAAGCGGGACGGCCGGGTTTCCGGCTTCGTTTAAGACTCTCTCATTGAATTTCAGCCAGGATAATTCACGGTTCATCATATAGGGTTCTGATTTTAACTGCTGCTTTTTCATGTATTTTAATTCTCCTTCTTCTGCGCGTTCTTTCAAAGATTCCGCTTTTCTTTTCACTTGCTGTAAAAGCCCTGATGGTTATCATATAATAAGAAAATTTTTTCATCTATCCTGCTATTGTTTTGTTTCTGTAAAATCCATGTAAAGCCATTTTTGTTCTTTTTACAAAACTTTTCGTCCATTGACCGTCAGTTTAAACGTAGTTCCCAGTATTTCTGCCGATTTTCTGCACAGCATCATTCTTCCGAGAAAGATCTCAAAATAGTCATACATCGAACAGATTTTTTCATCAATCTGGAGATTCAATGCGATCTCTGATTTTTTCTCATCCACTTTCAGCTTGGAATCTGTAACCGCATAATTTACTCTGTCATGAATATCGAAAGCAGATTGTTCCTTTTGTCTTACACGGCTTCTTCTGACATCTGTTTTATCTGCGATGATCAAGGCGGCTGAGATCACATCCTCCGGACTTCCCGTTGATTCATCGTGGTTTCCAATTGCAGAAACGATGGTTACTCTGTCTTCCAACGTCATATCCGTTTCTTTTAAAAGTTCATTTGCAAGAAGTGTACCGTACTCTGCATGATGGGCAACCTGCATACAGTGTTTCTGCGAATGATCCGTATATCCCAGCTGTCCCAGGTTTTCGTTTCCTTTTTCAGATATGCGCTGCATCCATTCCAGACTCCAGCCTAACCGCTGTATTTTTGCTGTTCCTGCCATTTCTTTCAGAATATTTTTTACTACAATCACGATCGTAGCACATTTGTATTTTAACTGCTATCCTGTTCCTATAAGGTCTATATCAAATGATTGTTAAATTTTTTATATTTTTGATGCAGTCAGGCGGGGTTCTGTTACAGCAGAAAAGCACTGCAAATACAGATGGATGTATTTACAGTGCTTATTTTGAGATTATTTTTGTTTTTTAATTCTGTGCGTCTTCGTATTCTTTTACTTTTTCTTCATACTGCTCCTGGCTCTCGATCGTATGTTTTACAATATGACCGTGCTCTTTCTGCTTATGTGCCAGATCCCGGCCAGGACGCGGTGCATATTCGTCTTCCGGGATTTCGAGTGCATTGGCGGTGGCGTGAATGATACCGTTGCTGCTGTAGGTGGCACCGCTCAAGGCGTCGATGTTAAGGCTCTGTTCTTCTTTCATCTGCCCTATCACGTAAGGCGCTGCACGGAAAAAGTATTCCTCGGTGTCGCAGTAGGAAAGGATGGAGATGTCGGTCACTTTCTGGTTTTCTACCGTTACCTGCACTTCGACATCCCCGCGGAAGGCATCGGCGGTACCCGTGCAGATGCCGTCTTTCAGGTCGTGGAAACGGCCGGCGTCCAGGAATGCCTGTTTTTCTTCCGTTGTATCCGTCGATTCAGATGCTGTATTTTCCTGTACAGTATTCTCATCTCCGGCGGCTTCTTTTAACGCATTTTGAGTGGCCTCAATCAACCCTTTACTGCTGTAGGTGGCGCCGGAAACGGTATCTATCTCCTCGGCACTCTGTTTTTTCATGATTTCCGAAAAGATTCCTGACTTTGCTCTGTCCAGATATGTCTGATCATCCTCGGCGTTCTCTATCGTCAGTCCGGTTATCGTTCCCTGTTCCACTTTTACGGAAACGGTCACGGTTCCGCGGTAGCCTTCTCCACTTCCGGAATAAGTGCCGTCCTGGAATCTGCTGTCCAGATTTTGTTCTGCCGTATCAATGGCCGCATCACCTGCTGTCTTACCAACGGAACCGCTCTCGCTCCGGATCAGGAACTGTGACGCTGCAATCGTAAGGCAGGTCACCCCGACACCGATCCACACGCTGTATCGGTACTTCCAGTGTGCATTGTTCTTCAGACATCCGTTTATACATCCCCCGCATCCAATACACTCGCCGCCTGCCGTCTGCTCTTTTTCTGTCAGATCAATTCCCATGGTACATTTTGCAGTACAGAGACGGCAGTTTCCGCATTTGCTCCGCGGTTTTACAATTTTTAACAGCGTACATCTGGAAATCAGGCTGTAGATGGCTCCCATGGGACAGAGATACCGGCAGAAAAAGCGCTGGATTAAGACGGATCCGACGAAAATCACCAGAATCAGCGCACCGCCAATCGAAAACATCGGCTTCACACCCGGCCAGTGTCCGATGGAACTGTACTGTCCAAATACCTGCCACGGCCCTGCGATGTTCCATTTTATCATACCGCTCCATACGAAGACTGCCCAGAACAGGAGCACACCATATTTGATCCAGCCTGTTGGAACATTTCTTCCACTCTTCTTTGAATTTGAATGCAGGTTTTTCGCACCTGCTTTTCGAAACCGCTTTTTCAGCTTATTTCCTGCAAACCACAGAAAATCCTGCACAGCCCCGAAGCTGCAGAAATATCCGCAGAAAAACCGTCCCACAATAATCACCGCCGGAACCGTCGCCAGCACCATCCATACCGAATACCTGATCCGTTCCCACGAAACCGTCCCCTGATAAACTGCGGAAATAATCGTCCCAACCGCAGAAAACTGCGCCTCAAACAAGCCCGGGATCAGCAGGAAAGAAAGGATCTGAATCACTGCTTTCGGCCAGTTTCTTTTGTCTTGTTTTTTCAAATTTGTTCCTCTTTTCTTATGTTTAACGTTTCATCTCCATTACCGGACCATTCGATTTATGTTCCTGGATTAATTCACAAATCTCCGAAAGATTCATTGCCGGGAAATCTCCGGGGACGGTATCCTTCAGGGCACTTACTGCATTTCCGATGGATACTGCCTGTGACAGTAAAAAACCCTCATAAATCGTGTATTTTCTGCACATTTATGAGGGTTTTATATTTTTGCGTTATTTTTACAAATTCACAGTTGAATTATGCGTTCATCTGTTTTGCAAACTATTATAAATTTTCCTTGTATTTACAAGCATTTCGGCTATCTGTTTTTCTTATACCAAAATTTTCCTATTTTAAAATGATCCCTCTGTTTAATACTTCTATTTTCATTCCTCAATCCCTAATTTTGGTAAAAATATTCTATATTTGGTAAATTTATATTGCTGCACTCAATGCAGATTTCATTTTGCAAGCTTCTTCCGTAATATCATTTTCCATCACATGCGTATAAATATCTATCGTGGTGCTGTAATTTTGATGTCCCATTAATGCCTGTACCACTTTAGGATTCATTTTCAACTGAAAACATCTGCTGCAAAATGTATGTCGGATTGCATGAGGATAAACCTTTTCAAATACTACCGGCGCTCTCTGCTCCATAATACTTGCATATGCTTCTTCTTCATTGATTGCTTTTACAATATTGTTACACTCTTTTTCTACAATATATCTTGTAGCCGGTGAGCCCATAGAAGTAACAAATACCAGATCAGCAAATTCATCTGTACTTCTGTATCTATTCCCCAACTCTTTTTTTAATTCCTGCTGTTTCTTTCTCTGTGAAAGCAACATTTCTTCTATCTCACCCATGAATGGGATTTTTCGATATGAATTATGAGTTTTAGGAGTTGTTATTTTCAGCATTTTTTCACCGTGATAATATTGACAGGATAAAGAACGTTTTATGTGGATACATTTATTTTTAAAATCTATATCCTCCCATTTAAGTCCACCGATTTCTCCTACTCGCATTCCCGTTAAAAACATTGTATAAAACATTTCCTTATACCATCCTTTTCCGGCGGTTTCCAGAAATTTGTTCTGCTCCTCTTTTGTCAAAAATCTTCTGGGCTTACTTTTCTTTTCCCACGGAACTACAATGTCAAAACACGGATTCACAGTGATTATCCTGTTATTTTTTGCTGATTCAAGACATTCTCTAACCCTTCCAAGCGCATCTCTCATACTGGAAGACGCTCGCCCTTGTTCATGCATTGTATTCATCACCTCTTGAATGTCTATGTTTAAAATATCTACAACCTTTTTGTTTCCGATTATTGCACCAAAAGTGCCATAGTATCTGGAACGCATTGGATTGATACTTGTTTCTTTAATTTGAGGAATCTTATACTTTGTAAACCACTCCTCAAACCATTCATTCAAGGTAATATTTGCATACTTCTGGTTAATGCCCTGTCTTGCCTGCTCCTTTGCTTTTTCAAAATCTGCTTTCAACTCTTTCAGATTGTAATTATACAGTTGAATGCTGTTGCCATGGATCATGGCTCTAGCTTCGTATCGTCCATCCTTTCTCTGATAAATTCCTTTTGGTAATTCTCTACCTTTTAAATCTTTTGGCATATCTATTTCCTTTCTTTTCAAAAAGGAAACGTATTTCAATACTTAAATTATACGAAAATTTTGCTTCCTTTTCAATAGCCTTTTTTTCTTTTGTTTCCACTAATAGAAAATAACCATTTATCCACTAATAACTTGTTGGCATATAAACGGTTTCCGATCTTCACTGTAAAATTGCAACCCGGGTCGTGCAGAAGTTCCCTTGCTTTGGTCTGCCCGATGCCTAGATACTCTGCAAATTCTTTTACATTGAGCAATGCTTTTTCCATAAAACTACGCTGCCATGTTTCTGCTCTGCCATTTATCAACATCCTTCTTCCCTTATTGCTTTACTTTACGATACGTTACGTTGGGCGTGCTGATCTGGCTTTTCCTTTCTGAAAAAGGCTTATCTGGAATAGACCGGATAAGCCCTCTTACGTTTTATTTTCTTTTGTTTTCTCTTATTTTCTTTTATTCCGGTTTGGTTTCTTCTGTTCCCGGCTCCCCGGCGGGGGGATCTTCTTTTATGTATTTCATGTAAAACTCCTTTGCCGCCGGGTTCCATACTTTCGCATAGGCGGGGCGCGGCTTCCATTTTTCTTTTTCTCCGGCTGCGATTAACAGCTTGTCCCGCTGATATTTCTCTGTCTGTTTGTCTTCCAATGGGACTTCTGCATGTGCGAATGCTTTTTGTATCTGGTAAATCGTTACCTCTTCCCGGATCACTCTTCCGGTTTCATGCTCCACGATGCGGTATATCTCACAGTAGCCCGGGCGGCGGTTTGCCTTGTATCCCTGCCAGATCTGTATCATATCCCATCCAAGCTCTTTCATTACTCTTAAAATCCGCCAGTAGGTATAAGGCAGCCAGTCATATACCCGCCGGAACTCTATCCCCTCTTCGAGTTCGATTTCTTCCGGGACGATATATTTTTTCTTTTTTTCTTCCTGCTTTTCGTCCTTGTTTCTTTCGTCCATCTCTTTCCCTCATTTCCTAATTAAATGGGCATTCGTCCGCGGGTTCCAGTTTGTGAAACTCTTTGTTCCGGTTCAGATATTTTTCGACCGAATCGTATTTCACAATGGTTCCGTCTTCCAGATACACTTGTACCTCATGAATCCGGCGGAGGAATGCCGCCCACGTTTCCGGGCTTTCTTTTTGCACCTCTGTATACTGGTCTTCCAGTGGGATATTCGTTGTTATGAATACCCTGTTATAACAAACGACTTTATTGCAGTATCTCGCCGGGAGCGTCACCGGGTATACATCCAGATAGTTGAGCATGTCCGATATTTTAAAGGAGCTGCGGAACTCTTCGAACACGATGACCGCGTGACCGTCGTATTGGTCAAAGGGATGCCCTCCTCCATTTTCAATCACGCGGTAAACGTTACTGTCTCCGTAAGCGTCCATGATGGATCTTGTTTTTCCCCTTCCCGTCGCTCCCCATATATAGGTAACGTGCAGATCCAGTCTGCGTTTTCCTTTGAATTTTTCGTTCAGAAACGCTTGTCGGATTTTCTCGATTTTATCCATGTAAAGGATCATGTCGTTGTTTTCCTGTAAAATTTCCGTTACCGTATATCCGGCTTCTACCATCTGCATGAGGTCTTCCAGATCGGAACGTCTGCCTTTTTGTGTCGGCATCGTCCCCCATTCCTCATAGGTGTTCGGGACGCTGGTTTCTGCCTTTTCGGTGTCTTTCCATTTGCCGCTCTTTTTGACGTATTCCACGTTATTTTTCGCGGTTCCGTTCGCTATGTCGATGTGGGCAGATGGAAAATATTTCTTGATTTTTCCAATCCGTACGCGGGAATTGAAATGGATGTAAACGTGTGTGTGGTAGGTTCCCTGTTCCCCGATTTCATCCGCCATGCAGAAGAATTTGAGCGTCGGGAAATTCATCACCAGATTTTGTTTTATTTTTTCATGCTCCATGTCGTACTTCTGCGGGTTGTTGATGGTTAAAAGAAACGCCTGCCGCTGGATGCCGTCCATCCTCGATTTCCGTGGTTTTTCCGGCTCCTCCGTGGCTTCTGGTTCTTCCTTTATCTCCTCTGTGGCGGCGTTTTTCTTCTCTGTCTCTGTCTTTTCTTCGACCATTTGTTCTTTCTCCTTTGTGCGTCCCATTGTCTTCGGGTTCTTATTTCAGTTTCTCTTAATGGGTTCATGGGAAATTTTTGCCTTTCGTGTTTTATTTCTTTTGTGTTTCTTTTGTTTATGGTCTGCGAACAGGGTTTTGAGGGCTGGAAAGCCGCATAGATACTGGATTTTTTGAGGAGTGGTGTGCTTTTTTGTGCAAGCGGGGGTAATACTATACCCCCGCTTGCATCCCCTCTCAGCCTTCGCGCCGGACGTTATCGTCCGCGCTCTGCTCGAGGGTATCCAGCATGTGCTTTCTCCATCCCGGAACATCCGTAACCCACGGAATCTTAACTTCTTCTACTTCCCGACCATCCAGCAGGATCACGCCCTCTCCCTGCTGATAGCTCCGTTCCGGCAGCTCCTCGCCGCTGAACAGCATATTTTTCTGCTCTTTGCTGAGTCTTCCAAGCGCAAGGATGCACATGAAATTATCCCGGCTGCCATTTGCGAACAGGGCGGCATCTGCCCGCTGCGTCACAATCCAGATTCCATAATGCAAGCCCCTGCCAAGCATCAGAATTTCTGATACCGCGTTCATGACATCCGCAGCCCTTTTCTCTTTGTTCTGCTTATCCAGCATCTGCAAGCGGTTCAGAAATGCCGGGTACTCGTCGAAGATCAGCAGATACCTTTCTTTTTCTGCTCCGCCGGACTCTCTGGTTTCATGGAACCTCTGGTAAAACGCCATGATGCCGTCATAGCACTGTTCACCCATATAATAGTTCTCATAGCCATCTAAGAACCGGAAATCCTCAGAATTTTTATAGTCACAGATGAATACGTGTGTCTTCGGGTCTGCCTGTAATCTTCTTCCCAGCAGGTACGAAACCGCTACTGATTTTCCAGAACCGGAACTTCCCGTAATCAGTGCATGGCAATGGGTGTCTATCTCTGTCTGAATGGATGATTTTGTCTGATACTGATGTGCTATTTTTGCATCGTATCCCCATGTCATCCGATCCCCTTTATTTTCTCCCCACACCTCTTCCAGTGTGCAGATGCCCTGCGCCTTTCTCTGGTCTTCAATTTTTGCCTGTTCCCGTTTCTTTCTAAGGGCTTCCAACCAGCTTTTTCCCGCATCATTACGCGCTATGGCGATCTCCATATACTCCGGGTATAAAGTTACCATGAACAACGAACTGTTTTCACCACACCACATACTATATTTCATCATATGATCTGCAAGGCAGCCGCCCAGCACTTTCGTGACCAGTGTTTTAAATTCCTCTGAATTTTTCTGTCCGGCATCCCCGTAAACGACGGAAATTCGATAGGCATAGAACTTCTCATTATACCGGATGTCGATGCACCGAAAGAACTGGAACAGTTTGCCAAGCTCCACAAGTTCCTCGTCTGCAACTTTGGGATTGAAGCACTGTCTTTCCCCATCCCAGCCGATATGCGTCATATACTGGACAGGCGGCTTTGCAAACGCTTCTTTCCAGCTCCATGCAAACACTTCTTTGATCTTCTGAATGCAGAATGATGCGGCTTCTCTGGTTGTGCAGTGTTTTACCGTCTGTACGACACATACCGCCACGCCGTACCAAAAAAACATTACTAATAAAAAGAATATTATATTCACCATACCTTTTCTCCTCCTAATGTAATTGAAACATTGATCGAATAATCCGGTTCTTCCGGGTACGCATCGCTCCTGCCCAGCCTGACCACACGGGCATTGACTGCAAACCTGCATCCAAAGAAGTTTTTATAGAGTATCTGCGAAATCATACCCTCTACGATGTACTCGACTGCCTTGTTGCTTAAACTTCTATATGCCGGTTTTAAGTCCCAGCAGGACACGGATGTGTAACTATCATTTATGCTTTCTATATCATCACATTCTTTTACTTTCACAAATAATTTGCCAGCGACATACAGGGCAATCGCGCTCTGTAAATCGCAGGACATACCGTATTCGTTGCTTATCATACTCCCACCCTCTTGATTCCTGCGTTGACGGTAAAGATGTCCTCATCTCTCTTATCACGCTTAACCATGGCATCCACTTCCCACTCCTGTTCCGGGAATGCAGCATTCAGACACTGGCGCATACTGCGTTCGAACAGCTTCTTGTATTCTTCCAAGGTCTGCTCTTCCAGACCTGGATTTTCCGGGTCGTATACCAGCTCTTCACCAGCGATTGCAATGCCCGTATCCATCCAGTCTGCGCCGCAGTATGTTTCATAGCCCCACGCTACTTCGATCTCCGTACCGAGCTGGTCTTCCATCCGTTTGAGTGCTTCTTCCAGAAGTTTCTTTCCTTCCTCTTCTGAAAAGGCAATCTCTTTGCCGCCGATGTTGTCTGCTCTCTCTGCAAAAGAATAGTAAATTGCAATGCTGCACTTCACGTTATACACTCTTTTTTCATGCGGATCGTCATAAAAAACCGTCACCCGGACATCTGGATCACACGCCGGAAACTCTTTCCCGATCGCCTGCGCAATGCCGGTTTTGAGTTTTCTTTCCAACGCATCCTCATTCATTGCAAGGTAGTCTTCGTTCAGTTTTCCATGACGGACGGCATACTGAAACGTCCGGTTCGGATGTGAAAAGCTGATCTCCGGGTTCTCAAATACCTTTTCAAAAACGTTATTAATAATTTCACTTACATTAGCAGCCATTTTTCTCTTGCTCCTTTTTCTTTTGTTATGGGGATGCAATATATTTTTTTGCATCCCCATAGTTACGCTGTTATAACGTCTGGCGTTCCGAGATCTTCACCGCATCAGCGGTAAAAGAATCTTCTAATGATCGGACGGTGATGTTGTCTTTGTACTCTGTCCGCTGATACGGCGTGTCAATGCCGCCTACAAACTCCACAAAGACGCGCTCTCCTGCTTCCCGCATCGCCTGTACTTCCTCGTTCTCGATGTGCGGTTTGTTGGCATCCAGAACACGGACGCGGAATTTATCGAAATTTGTAGTGTCACAAACCTCGTATGCGTAGCCAATGATCTCGTCTGTTTTCTCGCCGTCTACATATTTATAGACCTCAGCAACTGCAAACAGAAGAAAGATCGGCTCTTTGAAAATGATTTCAAACGGAATCGCTTTTCGATTTAAAATCGTCATGCTTATCTCCTTTTATTATGACGGAATGCAGTTCGTAAACCCTCTTTTGCCCTCGCAGGGCTGATATTTTATCTGTCATGGTTAGGATTCGCATTCCTATTGTTTACGTGTTACTTGTATCAGCTGATAAGGGTATTATAGCTCAATCTTTCCGCAAAAGATTCGCCCTGTACTTTCCTCTCCCCTTATTTTTTGCGGCTTTCGGTCATATACGTTATGACCAGCTCCAACAGTTTATTTATAAATTCTTTATCCCCTTTCTTCAAAAATTTCGAACAAAAATCAAGTTTTTCAACTATTTCTAGCTCCTCGGAGCTTCTTGTTTCTCCAAATAATTCCTTCTCGCTCATATGCCCTACCTTACAAATCTCCCGTACCGTTGCATACTGAATAGTTTCAATACGACCATTCAAATATTTTCGCAATGTGCCATCTGAAACGCCTATTCTCGCTGCAAAATCCTCCTGTGTACCGAATGAATTTTTGCCCATAATAGCATACACGTTGTCAACGAATGCCTTTACTTCATCATCTGTGTATTTAAATCCTTTACTTCTCATGGTATACTCACCTGTATACCAGCGCTGATATATTTATCCTTTGCTGTTATTTTTTACCGGCGAATCCATTGTATAATAGATTTCTTCAAAAATAATTCCTTCCTTTTTCCCCAGATAATCTGTGTATAAAAAAACGCTAAAAAAAGAGCATCCGTCTTGGATGCTCCGATGATGTGTTTCTATTTTATTGTTCTATTTTCTTTCTACGTTCGGTCACACTGTTATGTATGTCATGCAGTTCTTCCAGCAGTTCCTCGCTCTTCTTTCTTACTTCCTCAATCCCATAACGGAAGGTATAGAACGCAATTTTATTTCCGTTTTTCTTATGATCGGCTTTTCTTGCTTCTACATCATAAATCATAAGATTGTAATCGCCGTATTTACTCGTTCCGTCTGACTCGATATTAAAAACCAGCATTGTTAAGAGTTCCCGCAACGCTTCCACCCTTGCGCATTTTAACCCCTGCCGCGCTGGCTCGGCTACTTTTAATGCCTCTTCTATCGTTTCATAGAAATCAGATGGTGGGATCGGCAGTTCTCTTTTCTTTCTTGACGAATTAATTATTTTATCTGAGATTCCCTTTGCTTCTCCCGGAAGATACTCTGGAAACGAAAAACCCGTTCCCTTCTTTCCGCCTTCGGCATCATACTGCTCTCTAAATTTTCTGATTTTCAGATAATCTTCATATGCGTAAAGTTCACTATCATATTTATTCCATTTTTCTTTGCAATCCTGCAAAAGTTCACATACGCGGTTCCACTGGCTCATATAGTTTAATGTGTCCGTCAAATTATCCAGCCTCTCTTTAAATTCTGCCCATGTGTCTTCTGTGCACATCTGGGGAATGACTCTGTAAATACCATCAATAATCTGTTCCTTCGTTGCAGATTCCACAAACTCCATAAACTCCTTGTTTTCTTCATTTGCCATTTTTCTTTTCTCCTCTTTATAATTATTATTTGCGCACGGGTAGTCCAAGAATGTAATCAGAAGAAACTTGATAATATCTACACAATTTTATCAATACTCCAACTGGCAATTCCCGTTTTCCACTCTCGTACTGTGAATATGTATTTTGTGCTACATTCAAATATTTTGCAATTTCAGATTGCGTAATATCTCTATCCTCTCGCAACCCTTTAATTCTCTCCAAATAATCCATCTATCCACTCCTTTTTTGTATCTTACCAAGTGGACAAATTTCTTATTGCTAATTATCTCGAATTGAGATAATATATTTGTACAAAGCATCTCGAATTGAGATATGCAATTCACGAATGGAGGAAATCACATGAAGAAAAACACAAAGAAAATTGCAACTGTGACGATGACCGGCGCGGTGCTGCTTGCGGCTCCGATCGCAATGAACGCGATTCCGATGCTGTCGGCGCAGACGGTAGACGCTGCTGTAAAGACGGGATGGGTGAAAGAATCCGGCAAATGGTACTTTTACAAGGACGGCGTGAAAGCCACCGGATGGCAGGAATGGGATGAAAAACTCTACTATCTGAATAGCGACGGAACCATGAAAGCAAATGAATGGATGATTGACACCGACGGAAGCATTTACTACTTCCGCAGCTGGGGCGGTGCTTACAAGAACTGTAACGCTGTCATCAATGGAAGAAGCTACACCTTCGGCGCTGACAGCAAAATGCAGGGTTCCCAGTGGATCGTAAAAGGCGGCAACTGGTATCTGGCAAAAGATGGAAAGATTGCGACTGGCTGGCAGGAATGGCAGGGAAGCAAATACTATCTGAACAGTGACGGAACCATGAGAAGCAACGAGTGGCGTTTAGACGATACCGGAAAAATCCGTTATCTGTGCAGTTGGGGCGGTGCTTATAAAAATCGTTCTGCGAAGATCAATGGAAGAAGCTACACTTTCAACAACAATGCAGATGTGACCAATACCCAGTGGATCGCCATGGACGGCACATGGAAACTTGCAAAAGACGGACGGATCGCAACCGGATGGCAGACATGGGATAAGAATCTTTATTATCTGAACAGTGACGGCAGTATGAAAGCCAATGAAGCCTTTACTGACGGTGGAAAGCTCTATTTCTTCCGTAGCTGGGGCGGTGCTTATAAGAACTGCTGGTATACTTCCGGCGGAAAGAAATATTATCTGCATGATAACAGCGCAGCTTACCAGAACGAGTGGCTGAAAGCAGATGGAAAATGGTATTATTTCCAGAGTGACAGCACGATGGCAGCCGATACTTGGATTGACAACTATTATGTCGATGCATCCGGTGTCTGGATTCCGAGCAAAGAAAAACCGGCGGACAAATGGATCACCAGCGGAAACCGCAAATGGTATCGCCATGCCGACGGCAGCTATACAAAGAATGACTGGGAAGTCATTGATGGAAAATATTACAGATTTGATAAAGATGGCTGGATGGTTACCGAATGGCAGAAAATCGGTAATGTTACGTATTACATGGATAAGACAACCGGAGAGCGATATGGTGAGGGCTGGCATTGGATTGACGGCAACTGCTACTATATGAATGCTAACGGTGAAATGGCTGCGGATACTTGGATTGATGGATATTATGTAGATGCGTCGGGAAAATGGATTAAAGATCCGAAGAACGAAGAACATACACATAAGTGGGTAGAAGAAACGAAAACTGTAAACCATCCGGAAGAAAGTCATATTGAAATCAAACATCATGATGCCATTACTCACACGGTAAACCATGACGAGGAATTCCACTATGAAACCGTAAATCATCCAGAAGAATCGCACATGGAGACTATCCACCATGAAGAGGTAGGTCATACTGTTCATCATGAAGCTGAGGGGTATTACGAGACGGTGCACCACGACGAGATCTCTCATGAAGAGATCCGCAACGTCTGCAGACGTTGCGGAGCCATCTTCGAAGATACACCTGAAGCAATCGATGCTCATATATTATACCATGCAAATAAGGGTGAATCCATTAGTTATTATGAAAAGGAAATCGAAGTTGTAGATCAGCCGGCATATGATGAGCAGGTTTGGGTAGAAACCAAAGCCGCTTGGGATGAGTATGTAATCGACCAGGAAGCATGGGACGAGCAGGTCAAGGTTGTTGACAAAGCAACATGGTCTGAGCAGGTAAAAGTTGTAGACAAAGAAGCTTGGACAGAGACCATCATCGACAAAGAAGCTTATGATGAGAAAATTAAAGTAATTGACAAAGCAGCTTATGACGAAACCATTAAGCAAAAAGTATGCTCTATCTGTGGTAAAATTCAGAAATAAATCTTAAAATAACGAGAAGCACTGATCTCTCTTTTGAAAGGTCGGTGCTTCTTTTTGTTTACATAAAAATAAGCCTGCACACTCATATTTCTATCAATGTGCAGACCTACTATTTTTTGAAATACGTATCCTCTTCATCAACTATTAATCAACAAGCAAACTTTGCGTGAATGACTTTGGTAATTTCTTCTACCAAAATCCGTACTCATTTCTTACCAAAAAACCACCGATATTCTGCGATAATTTACGATAATTTGCAATACTCCTCGTTTTGAAGTTCACACGCCGCAAACCCTTGATTTTACAGTGTTTCCGAGGTTTTTGACAAGCACTCTTTTATAAGAGTTACTGTGCCATCTGTTTAGCAACTTCCTCAGCAAAGTTCTCTTCTTTCTTCTCGATTCCTTCACCGGTCTCGAAACGAACGAAACCTTTTACTGCTACGGTTGCGTTGTTTGCTTTAGCAACCTGTGCTACGTACTGAGCTACGGACTGTTTTCCGTCTTCTGCTTTTACGTATACCTGGTCAAGCAGGCAGATCTCTTTGAGCTCTTTGTTGATACGGCCCTGGATCATTCCCTGGATAACTTTTTCCGGTTTCTGAGACTCTTTCGGGTCGTTCTGAATCTGAGCCATGAGGATTTCTTTCTCATGTGCGATGTAATCAGCGCTTACTTCGTCGCGGTTTGTGTACTGCGGACGAAGAGCTGCAATCTGCATTGCAACGTTTTTAGCCATCTCTTTGAGGTCATCGTTTACAACATCTGTCTCAACGTCAACCAGAACACCGATTTTACCGCCCATATGAGTATAAGAAGCAACGAAACCGTTCTCCTCTTTTACCTGCTGGAAACGACGGATGTTCATGTTCTCGCCGATGGTAGCGATCTGATGAGCCAGCTCTTCGCCAACGGTCTCGTTGGTATCGAATTTCCAAGGCTCTGCCAGGAATCCTTCTACGTCTGCTGCAGTTGTATCCATAGCCTGCTCTGCAACCTGTGCTACATAGCCACGGAATTTCTCGTTCTTTGCAACGAAGTCTGTCTCAGCGTTTACTTCTACAGCGACAGCTTTCTTTCCATCCTCGGATACGTTCAGCATAACGATACCCTCAGCTGCGATTCTGCCAGCTTTTTTCTGAGCAGTAGCAAGTCCTTTTTCTCTCAGGAACTCCATTGCTTTGTCCATATCACCTTCGGTAGCTGTAAGAGCTTTCTTGCAGTCCATCATACCAGCACCGCTTACTTCTCTTAACTCTTTTACCATTGCTGCTGTAATAGCCATTGTTTTATTCCTCCGTATACGTGATTCAGCAGACTGCATCTTCATGCCGGTCTGCTATTGTGAGATTCGCCGAAGGGAACCTGAATTTCAAGTTCCCCCCAGTTCATTACTTCGCGTAAATTATTCAGCGTCTGTCTCTGCTGCTTCTTCGTATGCAGCTTCCTCAGCCTCGCCCTGTTTTGCCTCGATAACTGCGTCTGCCATTTTGGAAACGATCAGTTTTACGGCACGGATAGCGTCGTCATTACCCGGAATTACATAGTCAAGCTCTTCCGGATCGCAGTTGGTATCGCAGATACCGATCAGCGGAATTCCCAGTGTATGAGCTTCCTGTACGCAGATTCTCTCTTTTTTCGGATCTACTACGAAGATAGCGTCCGGCAGTCTCTTCATTTCTTTGATACCGCCAAGGTTTTTCTGCAGTTTTGCAAGCTCTTTCTTTAACTCAATGACTTCTTTTTTCGGAAGAACTTCGAAGGTGCCATCCTGCTCCATGGTCTCGATTGCTTTCAGTCTTGCAATACGGCTCTGGATGGTTTTGAAGTTGGTCAGCATACCGCCGAGCCATCTCTCGTTTACATAGTACATTCCGCAGCGCTCTGCCTCAACAGCGATAGCGTCCTGAGCCTGTTTTTTGGTTCCTACGAAAAGGATTGTGCCGCCGTCTGCTGCGATGTCTGCAACAGCTTTGTATGCGTCATCTACCATTCCTACAGATTTCTGCAGGTCGATGATGTAGATACCATTACGCTCTGTGTAGATGTACGGAGCCATTTTAGGATTCCATCTTCTTGTCTGATGTCCGAAATGAACACCGGCTTCCAGTAACTGTTTCATTGAAATTACGCTCATTGTTTTATCTCCTTATGGTTTTATTCTTCCCCATGTTTTTTCACCTTGGAACCTGTTTTTCAAAAAACAGGCACCATCCTTGGTACCGCATGGGTGCTTATTGTGCAACAGTAAGATTGTATCACAGAGTTTTTTTCATGACAAGCATTTTTTTCGCGGATTCTGCGGTTTTTTTCTGTTATTTTTGTGTTTTTCCCTGTTTATCCTTTAAAAACAGATACCAGAACGTTCCGGCGCAGATTACCGCTTCCAAAAAGATGAACATCCATGCACCTGCCGGCGCTTTTTGGGTCATCCAGGATACGAACTGGCTCCGGTAAAGTCCCCAGATATTTTCTGCCATGTGCGCAAGAACCGGGGCAAGGAGTGTTCCGCACCGCTCATAAATAAGGATCAAAAGCACACTTACCACGGCTGCATAGACAAACTGCGTCACATTGCCGTGATATGCACCGAACAGCAGACATGATGCTGCGATGCCCCAGCCGGTTCCCCAGAAATCTTTTGCCCTACGGTAAATCATGCCGCGGAAAACAATTTCCTCTGCGGCCGCGCTCAGCACACCGACGGACAGGATCAGAAGCAGCGGGTTCTGTCCTTCATAAATCTTTGATGCCATGTCCTGATAGCCGGAAAAGATTCTGGTAAAGCCAGTCACGTTCATTACAGTATTCAGGAGATGGCCGAAGGTCATAACCAGCAGAATACAGGCGGCTGCCTCTGCCGCACTCCACCGTTTTTCCGGTTTCGGGAACATGCCTTCATCTTTTTTGTACTGTTTCCAGAGAACCGGGATCGCCGCCAGACTGCCGATTGCTGATGCAAGAACGGATGTCGCGTGCATACGCTCTTCCAGATAACCGCCGGTCGTAAACGTCATCAGGATCAGCGCCAGAAGTACGGTTGCTCCGATCAGAAACAGTTCGTACGTCAGAAGCGGTTTTAAAAGACGCCATAGCTTCCGCTGGATAGGAATTACGATTTTCTCCGTTTTTGGCTCTGTTTTCGCTGTCCTTTTTTCTTTTATATTCTCTGCTTTTTTCTCTTTCGGCGCAAAGATTCCTGTTCCACTTTCTCCTCTTGTCAGCCACTGGATACGCTCCGGCTTCATTTTTTTGATGCGGTCGCGTCTTTTCTTCTCTTCTTTCGGATCCTCCGCCAGCAGTTTCAGTTCTTCCGGTGTATCACATACCTTTGCGGCACCTGCTGCCTCGAGTTCTTCTCTTCCGCCGTACCCATACGATACGCCGACACAGAGCAGTCCGTTTTCTCTTGCCCCGATTACGTCATAGCTTCTGTCACCAACCATCACCACGTCGGAACGGCTGTCTTCTGCTCCGAGTCGGCGCAGCGTCTCTGCGATGACTTCTCCTTTGTCGGTTCTGGTTTCGTTCATTTCTGAACCGGTTACTACGGTAAAATACTTTCTGATTTCGAAATGCTCCAGGATCTGCTCCACGTATTTTTCCGGTTTGGACGATGCTACCGCCAGAATTTTTCCCTTCTCTTTCAGATACGCCAGAACCTCCGGGATTCCCTCGTATACTTCATTTTCAAAAATGCCCTCTGCCTCGTACCGCTCCCGGTATTTTGTGATGGCCTGCTGTGCTTCTTCGCAGCCAAGGCCTGCAAAATTCATGAAAGATTCCAGAAGCGGCGGTCCCACGTAACAGTTCAGTTTTTCCAGATCCGGCTCTTCGATGCCAAAGGATGCCAGCGCATACTGTACGCATCTTGTAATTCCAGGACCGGAATCGGTCAGGGTTCCGTCCAGATCAAATAATATCATATCTGACATACTCTTATTTCCTCTTTTACTTTTTTATCGTATGACATGTCTTTTATTCTAGCATATCGAAATTAGAAATACAAACAAAACCGGATCAGGCTATTTTCTGCAGAGTGCACGCAGATAGCGGGTGGTCTGATTCTGAATTTCGGCAATGGCACGAATCAGGTTCCAGAGGCGCCTTAAGGACTGCAAGAGGCGGGTTCCTTTTGGTTTCTGGCTGGTTCTTTGGCTGACAAGTGTGGAAGTTTTTGGTTTCACGTTGACTTCCCACGGTTTCATGGTTCGTACAATGCCGTCTGCGCCACGCACTTTTACAGTGATGCGGTTGTAGCCTTCGGAAAGGCTCTCGGCTTTCAGACAGATTTTGTTTTCTTTCCATTCGTATTCGGCTTCGGAGCCATTTACCATGCAGGAAAGAATTTCAGCCGTGTCGGCGGCTCCCTCGAGCAGAATTTCCGGGGTATAACCGGGATCTATTTCGACGCTGGTGTCGGCCGGGCGGATAATCAGGGGGTTCGGCACTTCGAAATCTTCGTCTGCTATCTGTGATAATATGAAATCGGCGATGATCTGCGGCCGTATTTGAGATGGCTCCTCCCCGGCACTCTCAGATGGAGTTTCGGCAGGCGGAGGACTGCTTTCTTCTGTTTGTAGCGGAGTATCATCTGGATCTTGGGTCACCTCCTCGGGCGTGGCTGCAGCAACGGGCAGCTGTTCGTCTGTTTTGAGTTCTTCTTTCTCCGGAGACGATTGCCCGGGCTCCGTTTGTTCCTGCTTTTCTGTGTTTGACTTTCCGGCATCTGGCATTACGGTAGGCTCCTCTTTTTCTGGTGCTTTTGTTTCCGAGGTTTGATTTTCTGACTCTTTTTCGGTTGACGGAGATTCCTGCTTCGTTTCTTCCATATCAGGCTTTTCCGGTTCCGAATCTTCTGGCATCAAATTTTCCGTTCCGGATTTTTCTGAACCTGCATCTTCATAATCTGGTTTTTCTGTGTCCATTTCTCCAAAATCCGTTCTCTCCGAATCTGACTCTTCTGTCTCTGATTCTTTTGTATCTGTTTCTTCACATCCTTCCTCTGATTCCGATTCCCCGGAACCCATATCTCCTGCCTCCGGCAATTCTTCTGGCTTCCCCGATTCTGAATCCTCCGAAATTTCTTCCTCCTCTTCTTCCCACCTTTCCGCTGGTTCTTTCTCCGGATCCGGAATTACCGTCGGGGGAAGCATTTTTTCTTCTTCTGTCTCTTTCTTTCCGGTCTCTGCCGGATCTGTTTTCTCTTCCGGCGGCTCTGGTTCCTGCTCTGGTTTCTCTTCTATAGGCGGTTCTTCTTCTGACTTTTCGTCCGGCAGCAGTTCCTCCGGTCCGGCTTTCCCGTCTGCATCTGTCACATCACTGTTCTCGATGATTTCAGCTTCTAATTCCACGCTTTCCACCGCACTTGCGGCCTCGCCTGTCGTCTGCTGTGTCTCCGCATGGACTTCGATTCCCTGGACGGCCAGGAATCCTGTCATCATTGCGCATATGGTCTTTTTTCTCATCCTGCTTCCTCCCATCTTTTTCTGATCTGCTGATAAAAAATGTCCTCCTCCATTCCCGGAATTTCTGCTGCCTCGTTGAGGTACTGTTCTGTTTTTTCCTGCATGTCGAACTGAAGTGCCAGCTCTGCGGCCCTGAGCAGATTTTTCCGCCGGTTTCCATCCTGTCTGCTGCACAGAAGCCGTTCGTAATAGAGAAAGCTCTCCTGGCACCAGTCCTGTTCTCTTTCCCCATCCCCAGATTTTCCGCCAAGATAGCACGCATCCGCCAATCTCTGCCAGATAACCGCCTCCCACTGCCCCTCCATATTCTCGCCTGCGGCCTTTTCCAGCACTTCGATTCCTTTCCGCATGGCGTCTGTGTCATTTTCACGCGCCAGTTCTTCGGAAAAACTGAAATACATTCCTGCAACAGCAAGATATCTGCGGCAGCGTTTTTCCTTTTCCGGCTCCTGCTGCGTGTCATCATAAAATTCAGCCAGCAATGGCTCCATCTGCATTTTTTCCCTTGCCGCATCATCCGCCAGACAGTATTCCACAAGTTCCTGCTCCACACGCCCCGCCTGACTGAGATGGTCTGCCTTTAAGAACGCTTCCCGCGCTTTCTGGTAGTTCGGCAGACTGCCTTCTTCCACCGGATTTCCGCAGAACCAGAGATCTCCCTGCTCCTCCCATTCGTCTGCCGCCGGAAACTGCCCCCATGGCATCCTGCTG
>OBVH01000474.1_pt1 | contig 20445 bp, 16 predicted proteins | sample 1495001 | NCBI WGS metagenome assembly OBVH01 (sample SAMEA2579959, study PRJEB22360) | human gut metagenome
GCTGATAATAAGTTACTGAGAACAGAGTGAACAGTAACGATGATATATCACAGCGTATTGAAAACAATCACAGAGAGCAGGTGACAGAATTTGGAAAAAGTGATAATCATAGGTGCCGGACCTGCAGGAATTTCCGCTGCGCTTTATGCAGTTCGTGGAAATCTGAATCCCCTGGTGATCAATAATGGGATCGGTGCTTTGGAAAAAGCAGAGAAAATAGAAAACTATTACGGACTGGAACATCCGCTGTCCGGTCAGGAATTATATGATACAGGAATCGCTCAGGCGAAAGCACTGGGCGTACGAATATTGGATGCACAGGTTCTGGGAGTCGGCGGGTTTGATACTTTTGTGGTAAAAACTACAGAAGGTGAATTCGAGACTCAGAGTCTGATTCTTGCAACAGGAAGTAAGCGCGCTGCACCGAAGATCCCGGGTGTTAAAGAATTTGAGGGAAAAGGTGTCAGTTACTGTGCAATCTGCGATGCTTTCTTTTACAGAGGCAAGGATGTAGCAGTTCTTGGAAACGGTGATTTCGCCATGCATGAAGCAAAGGAATTGTCTAATACTGCTTCTACAGTAACCATTTATACAAACGGTGAAGAACCGGAATTTACACCTGAAGAAAATATCAGTGTAAACACAATGAAGATCCAGTCTGTAGAGGGCGATGATTTGGTATCCGGAATCCGTCTTGCACCTGATGTGCAGGCAGAGGAAATAAAGGCAGAAGCAGGTCAGCAGGCAAATGATTTCTGTCCTGCAGACGGTGTATTTATTGCAATGGGAACTGCAGGCAGTACTGAGATTGCCCGCCAGATGGGAGCCGAACTTACGGAAAAAGGAAACATTAAAGTTAACGAAAATATGGAAACAACCATCCCGGGACTTTATGCGGCAGGTGACTGTACAGGTGGGCTTCTTCAGGTGGCGAAAGCTGTATATGAGGGAGCACAGGCAGGTATTAATGCAGGGAAGTATGTAAGATCTTTAAAATAAAAAATCTAAAATAAAAACTGAAAATTTAACAGGGTTATAGTGTTGATATTATAAAACCAGAGAACTTACATTGCAAATTTTCATAAAGAATAAGCAAAGGAGATATAAATCATGGCAAAAGAGATTACAACAGCAAATTTTGAAACAGAAGTATTAAAATCTGAGAAACCGGTTCTTATAGATTTTTGGGCAACATGGTGTGGACCATGTATGCGTCAGGGTCCGGTTGTAGAAGAACTGGCAGAAGAGGGATACGCAGTGGGAAAAGTAGATGTAGATCAGAATATGGCACTTGCACAGCAGTTTCGTGTAGTCAGCATTCCGACACTGATCCTGTTTAAAGACGGTGCGGAAGTGAAACGCTTCGTAGGTCTTACTTCCAAAGAAGAGCTGAAGAGTGCACTGGAAGGCTAAAGATTTATGAAGATTTTATTAGTGGCATGCAATGCAAAATATATTCATTCTAATCTTGCTGTTTATGATCTGCAGGCATATGCATCTGATTACGCAGATCATATTGTATTAAAGGAATATACCATCAACCAGCAGAAAGATGATATCATGCGTGATATTTACCTGGAGCATCCTGATGTGGTATGCGTGTCCTGTTATATCTGGAACCTTTCTTTTGTAAAAGAACTGATGGCAGATCTGATAAAGATTCTTCCGGGCGCCGACTTCTGGGCCGGCGGTCCGGAAGTTTCTTATGATGCGGAGAAATTCCTGACAGAAAACTCAGAATTTAAAGGTGTTATGGTCGGGGAAGGTGAAGAAACATTTAAAGAACTTGCCGGATATTATGTGGAAAAAAATCCGCAGGATCTGAAAAATATGACAGGAATCTGTTACAGAGACGGAGATCAGATCATACATAATGGATGGCGCCAGATCATGGACTTAAGCAGTATTCCGTTCATTTACAAAGATCTGTCTGAGTTTAAGAACAGGATTATTTATTATGAAAGCAGCAGAGGATGTCCTTTCTCCTGCAGTTACTGTCTTTCTTCCATTGATAAGAAACTGCGTTTCAGAGATACAGAGACAGTAAAGAAAGAGCTGCAGTTTTTTATAGAGAATAAGGTTCCGCAGGTAAAGTTTGTAGACCGTACTTTTAACTGTAAACATGACCATGCAATGGCAATCTGGAAATACATTAATGAACACGATAACGGTGTAACAAACTTTCATTTCGAGATTTCGGCAGATCTGTTAAGAGAAGAGGAACTGCAGGAAATGTCCACTATGCGTCCGGGCCTGATTCAGTTGGAAATCGGAGTACAGTCAACAAATCCGGATACGATTAAGGCAATTCACAGAACTATGGATTTTGAAAAACTGAAAGGAATTGTTGACAGAATCCACGGCTTTGGAAATATCCATCAACATCTGGACCTGATCGCAGGACTTCCCTATGAAGATTACGACAGCTTCCGGAATTCCTTTAATGATGTCTATGCGCTGAAACCACAGCAGCTTCAGCTGGGCTTTTTGAAGGTGTTAAAGGGTTCCCATATGATGGAGATGTGCAGGGAATATGGTATTGTATACAAAACACAGGAGCCTTATGAGGTACTTTCCACGAAGTGGCTGGATTATGACCACGTTTTGAAGCTGAAAACTGTGGAAAATATGGTGGAAGTGTATTATAATAGTGGACAATTCCAGAATACACTTGAATATCTGGAAAAATTTTTCCCGGATGCTTTCTCAATTTACGAGAGACTGGGCAGTTTTTACATGGAAAAAGGCTATGGTGACATTTCTCATACAAGAATGCGAAGATATGAGATTCTGCTGGAATTTCTGGAGGATATGCCGGAGATTTCCGTGGATCAGGTAAAAGACCAAATGGTATATGATCTCTATCTGAGAGAGAACCTGAAAAGCCGTCCTGGCTTTGCCAGAGATCAGAAGCCTTTTGAGAGACAGGTATGGGACTTCAGAAAACGGGAAAAAGTGGCAAAGAATGCACATGTGGAAGTATTTGCAGATGGAACAGTGCTGCTGTTTAACTATGCAGACCGTGATCCGCTGACTAACAACGCTCATGTGACAGATGTGACGAAAGATGTGTTTGAGAACCTGAACAGAGATTAAAGAGGTGAAGAGAAATGGGAATGTTTAATCCAAAGAACCGTAAAGTGATCACAGCAATTATTGCAATCATTCTGGTACTGGCAATGGTAGTACCAACAGTTCTGTCTCTGATCGTATAATAAATTTTCGGAGGAAAAGAATGAGACTGGGACAGGTGGCAATGGAGGCTCTGAGGGCAGAAATAACCGGATGCCTGAAACCGGGAGATGAACTGGTGGTGGCATGTCCGGTGGCTCTGAAAGGAACCTCTGTAATAGCAAAAAATAAAAAGGACAAACTGGCAGAGAGATTCTCTGCCGGTTTTATTCAGAATTGCGTTTCACTTCGGGACGATTATGGAGCTGGCAGTATTGTCTGGAAAATTGCGCAGGAGGCAGATGCCAGCGCATTATATGCTATGGGTGAGGGCGGCTTTTTAAGTGCACTCTGGAAGATGGCAGAAGCTTCAGAAGTAGGACTGGAAGCAGATTTCCGTAAGGTACCGATTCGTCAGGAGACCATAGAAGTGTGCGAGATTTTTTACCTGAATCCATATAAGCTTCAGGCAGATGGAGCAGTGTTGATTGGAATCCGCGGAGGTGAAGCACTGGTACAGAGACTTCGCAATGAGGGATTTATGGCAGAGGTCATCGGTCAGACTAACAGCGGCAATGACCGGCTTCTCTACAGTGGCGGCAGTGCCCGCTATCTGGAACGTCCGGCAGAGGATGAACTGCAGCAACTTCTCAAAGAGTAACTGCAGGAAACTTAAGAGACAATTTTCTAAGAAAAGACAGACGATTAATAACAAGAGGAATAAAAAGAAAATGGCAAAATTAAATATTGTACTTCACGAGCCGGAGATTCCTGCAAACACAGGAAATATCGGCCGTACCTGTGTGGCAACAGGAACCAGACTCCATCTTATCGAGCCTCTGGGATTTTCCTTAAGTGAGAAAGCCTTAAAGAGAGCAGGAATGGATTACTGGAAAGATCTGGATGTAACTACATATCTGGACTTTGAAGAATTTCTGGAGAAGAATCCCGGTGCAAAGATTTACTATGCAACAACAAAAGCGCCTCAGACTTATACTGATGTTCATTATGAAGAAGACTGCTACATTATGTTTGGAAAAGAGAGCGCAGGAATCCCGGAGGACATTCTGGTCAATAATCAGGAAACCTGCGTAAGGATCCCTATGATCGGAGATATCCGTTCTCTGAACCTGAGCAATTCCGTAGCAATTGTTCTGTACGAGGCACTGCGCCAGAATAATTTTGACCACATGAATCTGGAAGGACACCTGAGAAACTACGACTGGAAATAATCACAGTAAGCAGACTGGAGGAGTTATATGCCAAATACCACAAAAGCAGCTCTGGAAGAATCCCTGAAACGGCTTCTTCTGAAGAAACCTCTGGACAAGATCACGATAACAGATATTACCACAGACTGTGGAATAAGCCGCATGGCTTTTTATTATCATTTCAAGGATATTTATGATCTGGTTGAATGGTCCTGTGTGGAAGATGGGACAAAAGCCCTTCAGGGCAAAAAGACTTCTGAGTCCTGGACAGAAGGGCTGACCCAGATATTTGAGGCAGTGCTGGAAAACAAACCGTTTATTATGAATGTTTACAGAAATGTGGACAGGGAGCGGATAGAAAATTATCTTTTTAAATTAACCTATGATCTGATCGTGGGTGTGGTGGAAGAAAAAAGCAAGGGTCTGAATATCACAGAAGAGGATAAGAAATTTATTGCAGACTTCTATAAATATGGTTTTGTGGGAATCATGCTTGAGTGGATCAGGGAAGGAATGAAAGAAAATATTGAAGATCTGGTAAGAATGATGGATCTGACGCTTCACGATACAGTGACTACATCCATTCATAACTTTCAGAAAAATAATATGGAAAAATAATCATATAAAAATTCTTTACAAAAGCCGCAGGGTGATAAAAAACTTATCATTCGGCGGCTTTTGTAAATTGTAGAATCATATTTTAACTGTTAATATACAGCCATAGCAACAAACAAATCATTCAGACGGATGAAATGCTTATGATATGGGAAACATACAGATAAGAATGTAAAAGTCATGAAGATGTCTTGCCAGGAGATCAAGAGATTTCCGGCAGGCAAAAGAGTTGCCGGGAAATGGGTAAAGCAGAGAGTAAAAAGCATTCAGGATAACGAATCTGAAAGAACTTCTAAAGAAGAAATCAAGAAAGGTGGATGTGTATTATGAGTAAAAATAAAGGTTTGGGACTTGTATCCGCATTGGCAGTTGGAGCAGGCGTGGCAGCAGTGGCAGCAGGAAAGAAGTATAAAACAGCTGAGACAAAGAAAAAAGAAGATTATGACGCACTTCATAATACAAGTGAATATCGCAATACAGAACGTGGAAAATATGAGAAAAACAGTAAGGGAATTTATTATACAAACGGTAACTATGAAGCATTTGCACGTCCAAGAAAGCCGGAAGGCGTAGATGATAAACATGCTTATATCGTAGGAAGCGGACTGGCTTCTCTTGCAGCAGCCTGTTTCCTTGTACGTGACGGACAGATGCCCGGAAAGAATATCCACATTCTGGAAGCAATGGATATTGCAGGCGGAGCATGTGACGGTATCTTTGATCCGAGCCGCGGATATGTGATGCGTGGGGGACGTGAGATGGAAAACCATTTCGAGTGCTTATGGGATCTTTTCAGAAGTATTCCATCCATTGAAACACCTGGTGTATCTGTACTTGATGAATATTACTGGCTGAATAAGGAAGACCCCAACTATTCTCTCTGTCGTGCAACAAAAGAGAGAGGCAAGGATGCTCATACAGACGGTAAATTTAATCTGAGCCAGAAGGGCTGCATGGAGATCATGAAGCTGTTCATGACAAAGGATGAAGATCTTTATGATAAGACAATTGAAGATGTATTTGATGAGGAAGTGTTTGATTCCACATTCTGGTTATACTGGAGAACCATGTTTGCATTTGAGAACTGGCACAGTGCACTGGAAATGAAACTGTACTTCCAGAGATTTATCCATCACATTTCCGGACTTCCGGATTTCAGTGCCCTGAAATTCACAAAATATAATCAGTATGAATCTCTGATCCTGCCAATGCAGAAATATCTGGAGGCAGCAGGTGTTGAGTTCCAGTTCAATACTGAGGTTACAAACGTACTCTTTGAGTTTGAAGGAAATAAGAAAATCGCAAAAGCAATCGAGTGCAAGGTAAATGGTGTGGAAAAAGGAATCGTTCTTACTGAGAACGACCTTGTATTTGTGACAAACGGAAGTTGTACAGAGGGAACCATCTACGGCGATCAAAACCATGCACCGAACGGAGATGCAGAGGTTCGTACAAGCGGATGCTGGAGTCTCTGGAAAAATATCGCAAAACAGGATCCGTCTTTCGGACATCCTGAGAAATTCTGTTCTGATATTGCTAAGACAAATTGGGAGTCAGCAACAGTGACTACTCTGGATGATAAGATCATTCCTTATATTACAGATATCTGCAAACGTGATCCGAGAACAGGCAAGGTTGTTACAGGCGGTATTGTAAGCTGTCAGGATTCCAGCTGGTTATTAAGCTGGACGATCAACAGACAGGGACAGTTCAAGGATCAGGACAAAGACAAGGTTTGTGTATGGGTATATGGTCTGTTTACAGATGTACCTGGTGATTATATCAAGAAGCCTATGAAGGAGTGTACAGGTAAGGAAATCACAGAAGAGTGGCTCTATCATCTTGGCGTTCCGGTTGACCAGATTGAAGACATGGCTGAGAACAGTGCAGTTTGTGTACCGACCATGATGCCTTATATTACAGCATTCTTTATGCCGAGAACAAAGGGTGACAGACCTGATGTTATTCCGGATGGCTGTGTAAACTTCGCATTCCTCGGACAGTTTGCCGATACACCAAGAGATACTGTATTTACTACTGAATATTCCGTAAGAACTGCTATGGAGGCTGTATATGGACTTCTGGGTGTTGACAGAGGTGTGCCGGAAGTATGGGGCAGTGTTTACGATATCAGAGAATTACTGGATAGCAGTGTGAAGCTGATGGATGGAAAATCTCCACTGGAGATCGAACTTCCGGGACCACTGGATATGCTGAAGAAACCGCTTCTGAAAGCTGTTAAGGGAACTGTGATCGAGAAAGTACTCAGAGATCATGATGTGATCAAAGATTATATGATGTAAATATAGAGATGTAAGTGATATGAAAAGGCTGCAGGAGATATCCGGCAGCCTTTTTGTAAAGCCGTTAAAAGTTGATGGAAAGTTGCTTTGGTAAAGAAAAAACAGGTTGCAAATTAAAAAGACAGATGATAATATATAATGAAATATATAGAAAAAAATGATTGAGACAATAAAAAGTCTGAAAAAACAAGTAAATATGATAATATATTGGAAGCTTTGCTGTAATAATGAATATGTAGCGCAGGAGGGCTTTCAAGGGAGTGAAGGGAGGTTTTTTTATGGAACTTGAGATGTATCGCAGGTATTCGCAGATGGCAAGAGGTATTGAGAAGGCTGAGCTGGTGTTTAAAAATGGGCGTGTGTTCAGCTCTGGTACAGGAGAATTTATTGATGGTGATGTGGCTGTTGCAGATGGAATTGTGATCGGAGTCGGTACATATGAAGGAGAGACAGAGATTGATCTGGAAGGAAAAGTAATCTGTCCGGGATTTATCGACAGTCATCTGCATCTGGAATCTACTCTGGTGACGCCGGGTGAGCTGGTCCGGCAGGCTGCACAGTGTGGAACTACAACATTTATTGTAGATCCTCATGAGTCTGCAAATGTATCCGGTACGGATGGAATTGATTATATTCTGGATCAGACAGAAGATGCACCGGCAAATGTATATGTAATGATGCCTTCCTGTGTTCCGGCGACTCATGTGGATGATAACGGGTGTATTCTTACAGCAGGAAAAATGAAGGGATATCTGGAACATCCGAGGATTCTGGGACTTGGTGAAGTGATGGATGCGCCTTCTGTGATTAACGGAAGTGTTGCAATGCATGAAAAGCTCCAGCTGTTTCAGGACAGAGTGAAGGATGGTCATGCACCGTTTCTGGCACCTGGGGATCTGGCTGCATATGTACTTGGCGGAATTGATACAGATCATGAGTGTGTGGATTATGAGTATGCAATGGCTGAGGCAAGAAATGGAATGCAGGTACTGATACGTGAGGGAAGTGCAGCGAGAAATCTGGATGCTATTGTGAAGGGGATTGTGGAACACCATACAGATACTTCCAGTTTCTGCTTCTGTACGGATGATAAGCATATCGAAGAAATCCGTAAAGAGGGGCATATCAATTATAATGTGAAGCGGGCTGTACAGCTTGGACTTCCGGTTGAGAAAGCACTGCAGATGGCAACGATCCAGCCTGCAAGATGCTATGGTTTATACAGACTTGGAATGATCGCACCCGGAAGACAGGCAGATTTTGTCATTCTGGATAATGTGGCAGATCTGAATGTTGTAGATGTATATCATTGTGGTAAGAAGATCATTAAAGATGAGAAAGCAGAATTGAAACCATGTCCTCCATATCTGAAAAATACAGTTCATGTATCAGGTTTCAGTGAGGAACGTCTGAAACTGAAACATCCGGGAACAAAGGCAAGAGTGATTCAGATGCTTGAAAAACAGATTGTGACAAGGGATGTTCTGGAAGAGGTTCCATGGATAGAATCGGATGGTGAGAAATATTTTGCTCCGGACGGGGAATATCAGAAGATTGCAGTGATCGAGCGTCATAAGAATACGGGCAAGATGGGAGTGGGCATTATAAAAGGCTATGGAATCCGCGGCGGAGCCATTGCTTCCAGTGTTTCTCATGATTCCCACAATATTATTGTAGTAGGAGATAATGATCGTGATATGGCTATTGCTGTAAAAGAAATGATGCGGACGCAAGGTGGTTATACTCTGGTATGCAATGGAGAGATTTCTGGAACCTTACCACTTCCTGTCATGGGACTGATGAGCGATGCCGGCTACGAGAGTGTAAACGGAGCACTTGCAAAAATGATTCCGAAGGCCCATGAGATGGGAGTGAAAGAAGGATTTGATCCGTTTATCACCCTGTCATTTATGGCACTTCCTGTGATTCCTGAAATCAGGATCACACCGAGAGGAATCTATCTTGTAAATGAAGACAGAATGCTGAGAACACCGTTTAGTTAAGGTGGGTGAAATGTCTTAAATGCATTATTTACGAGGATTGCCATAGAATAAAAAAATACCGTAATAAAAGTAAATGATATATACTTTTGTTACGGTATTTTTTATAGCAGTCCTCTCAGACACGCTCCAGGTAAGAGGGTTATTACAGGTATATTTAAGACAATATTTTTCAAGTGAAAGAAATTTATTTCGTTTTCTCCAGAGTAAAGATAAATTCGGTTCCCACACCTTCTGTGCTGATCACATCAATATTCTGGTTGTGTGCATTGATAATCTCTTTGACTATAGAAAGTCCGAGTCCGGTGCCTTTACGGTCTTTTCCGCGGGAAGCATCAATCTTGTAGAAACGATCCCAGATTTTGCCCAGGCTTTCTTTGGGAATGCCGGTTCCGTAATCTTTTACAGAAACAAAGACCTTACCGCTTTTTACAGTTGTTTCAATCTGAACAGAAGAATTATCATTGCTGAATTTAATGGCATTATCAAGAAGGTTGTAAAGGACCTGCTGAATCTGTTCCATATCAGCTCTGACATAAAGTTCATGTCCGGAGAGAAGCAGCTCCAGACGGATCTGGCGGCTGGTGCAGATGCCTTCAAATGTAGCTGCTGTGTTTTTGATGGTATCATTGATATCAAAACGCTGGATGTGCATCATCCGTTTTTTCATATCCAGTTCATTCAGAGTCAGAAGACTGCGGGTGAGTTTTTCAAGACGTTCAGATTCAAAAGCGATGATCTTCAGATACCGTTCCTGCATCTCATAGGGGATGGTACCGTCCAGTATGGCATTGACATATCCCTTGATGGAGGTAAGGGGAGAACGGAAATCATGAGAGACATTTGCAATGAATTTACGCTGATATTCTCCGTTTTTGTTCAGTTCATCGGACATATAATTCAGAGTTTTGGCAAGATATCCCATTTCATCATCAGAAGTAACGTCTATTTTATATGCAAGATTACCTCCTGCATATTCACTGGCACCTTTCATGATCCTGGCCAGGGGCTTACGTATGTAGTGGCTGTAAGCCCAGAGCAGAAGACTGGTGGCTGCATAGCACAGGAGAAAGATTACCTGCATGATAAAAAGAATACTGCTGCGGCTCTGATAAAGGTTTGTCATCGAATAATGGATTGCCACGTAACCTTTGGTTTCCATATCAGAGGTGATCGGGGCAATAACACTCAAATGATCTGTTTTAAAGAAACCATAAAACTTTCCAATCTGATAATAGTTGCTTCCCCATTTGGAAGCATCGAATTCTTCCAGTGGGATTGGATCCCGGACGTCAATATTTTTCTGTGTACTTACAATGATTTCACCGTTACTGTTGATGATCCACAATACAGCATCCTGAAAATCGGAAATTGCACATAAGTGTTCCTGAAGAGTATCTACTGTACTGGAAGAGATATTGCCTTTAACTGCTTCGTTAGATGCAATATTGTGCGCTTCTGTATAGAGTGCGGCACTTAAAGAGTGTTCCAGATGCTTTTCCACCATATAAGAACCGCCGAGGGTTATGAGGAAAAATCCCAAAATTCCGATGAGAATATAAAATCTCAGGAATTTTGTGGAAAGATGATGCTGTTTCATGGATTTTTTACCTCAAATTTGTATCCGATTCCCCATACGGTGGCAATGGACCAGTGAGGATTGTCTTTGATCTTTTCACGAAGACGTTTGATATGAACGTCTACAGTACGGGTATCACCGATGTATTCGTAACCCCAGATATGATCCAGAAGCTGTTCACGGGTAAATACCTGGTTTGGTGATGCTGCAAGGAAATAGAGAAGTTCCAGTTCCTTTGGCGGCATATCAACCTGACGACCCATATATGTGACTGCATAGTTTGTCAGATTAACGGTCAGATCCGGGTAAGTAACACATTTTTCACTGGAAGAAGGCGCTGGCTGTTTAACCTGGAAACGGCGCAGGACAGCACGTACACGGGCAACCAGTTCCTTGGAATCAAAGGGTTTGATCATATAGTCATCTGCACCCAGTTCAAGTCCGAGAACCTTGTCAAAGGTTTCGCCTTTTGCGGAAAGCATAATGATGGGAACATCAGAGGTATGTCGGATCTCACGACATACCTGATAACCGTCAATTCCCGGAAGCATCAGATCCAGAATGATCAGATCCGGGCGAAAGGAGGCAAATTCCCTTAACGCTTCTTCTCCGTCATTTACGATTTTTGTCTCGAAGCATTCTTTGGTAAGATACAGGGCAATAAGCTCTGCGATATTGTTATCATCATCAACAATAAGGATTTTCTGTTTGGAAACCATGGCGGTCCCTCCTATTTCTTAAATTCTACAATAGTAACACCTGCATCTCCTTCGCCGAATTCTCCAAGGCGGAAGGATTCTACATGCTTCTGGCGCTTCAGATAATTGTGTACACCTTTTCTTAGAGCACCGGTTCCTTTACCATGAACAATACGGACAGATTTCAGATGAGCGATATAAGCATCATCCAGATATTTGTCAAGCTCTGCAACTGCTTCATCTACCGTTTTGCCAAGCAGGTTGATTTCTGTGGATACATGGGCTGCTTTTGACATGCGGATTTTACCTGCACCTGTACGCTGCATGGTTGGTGTGGTGATCTCTGCTTCATCGATCAGTTCCAGATCAGAAATGTGAACCTTGGAACGGATGATACCCATCTGAACGAAGAGGAAACCTTTGTTGTCCGGACGGCTGCTGACAGTACCTTTCAGATTCATGCTGAGAACCTTAACTGCATCTCCGAGGGAGATATCTTTGGCTGTGAGTTCCTTCTTCGGTTTCTTTGCAGCAGTTTTCTGAGTCATGCCTTTCTCTGCTTTATTCATATGTTTGCGCAGATTCTGGCGTTCTTTTTCCACAGCAGAGAGATCCACATGGTCTTTCTGGAATTTGTGGAACATCTTCATAGTCTGGTCTGCATATTCCTTGGCTTCGCGGAGAACTGCATGAGCTTCCTCATTGGCCTGACGGATGATGCGGTCTCGCTGCTCGTTCAACTTCTCCTGTTTGGATTCCATTTCGGATTTCAGAGAGGCAATTTCCTGTTTATACTGTTCAATCTCGTGGCGTTCATTTTCAATAGTTATACGGCTGCTTTCCAGGGAACTGAGAACATCTTCGAAAGATTCATCCTGTTCACTGATCTGTTCTTTGGCCTTATCGATGATATAGTCCGGAAGTCCAAGCTTGGAAGAAATGGCGAATGCATTACTTTTCCCGGGAACACCGATCAGCAGGCGGTAGGTCGGGCGGAGCGTTTCCACGTCAAATTCGCAGCAGGCATTTTCTACACCTGAGGTGGAGAGTGCATATACCTTCAGCTCACTGTAATGGGTGGTTGCCATAGTGCGGATTCCCTGTTCATGAAGATGGGAAAGAATCGCAATGGCAAGGGCAGCACCCTCTGTCGGATCTGTACCTGCACCAAGCTCATCGAAAAGGACAAGAGAGTGACGGTTGGCTTTTTTCAGGAAAGAAACCACGTTGGTCATATGTGAGGAGAATGTACTTAATGACTGTTCAATACTCTGTTCATCACCGATATCAGCATAAACTTCTTCAAACAGTGCAAGCTCTGAGCGGTCCAGTGTGGGAATATGAAGACCGGACTGGCCCATGAGAGTGAGAAGTCCGACAGTCTTTAAAGATACAGTTTTACCACCGGTGTTCGGACCGGTGATAACAAGCAAGTCGAAATCATCGCCGAGACGGATATCAATGGGAACAGCTTTCTTCTTATCAATGAGAGGGTGGCGTGCCTGTTTCAGACGGATGCGTCCTTCATCATTGAAGATTGGTTCTGTTGCATTCATATCCATGGCGAGGGATGCTCTGGCAAAAATGACGTCAAGCTGTACCATGATATTAAGATCTGCGCGGATAGAGTCGGTCTGTTCTGCAGTTTGCTGGCTCAGGGTGGAAAGGATCACTTCAATTTCTTTTTGTTCTTCCAGTTCCAGCTCGCGGATGTCATTATTTAGTTTTACGATTGCCATAGGTTCGATAAATAAAGTAGAACCTGTGGAGGACTGATCGTGTACCATACCCGGAACCTGTCCTTTGTATTCTGCCTTGACCGGAATGCAGTAGCGTCCGTTTCGCATGGTAATAACGGAATCCTGCAGATAATTGCGGGCACTTCCGTTTACGAGAGAGGAGAGCTGTGTATGGATCCTGTCTCCGGTAATCTTCATGTTTCTTCGAATCTGGCGGAGGTTGCTGCTTGCATCATCACTGATCTCATCTTCTGAGAGGATGCATCTGCGGATCTCTGTTGTAAGAGGAGTCAGTGGTTCCAGTGCCTCGAACATCCCGTCCAGAGAGTCCGGGAGAGAATCACCGCGCTCACTTCTGGAATAAGCTTTGACACGATTGGTGTTCTCAAGAAGGCTGCAGATGGCAAGAAGTTCACCAATCCCCAGAGAACTTCCGATTTCCAGACGTTTCAGAGAACCACGCACATCTTTGACGCTGCCAAAGGAAATATTTCCTTTCTGGAAAAGACGGGTAAGTGCATCTCTGGTCTGAGTCTGCATATGTCGGATTTCATCAATATCTGTGGATGGCTCCAGCTTCCGGCAGATTTCTTTTCCCATGGAAGAGGAAGCCTTGTCTGTCAGCATATTGATGATTTTATAATATTCAAGTGCTTTATATGCTTTCTGATTCATTGTCTGTTTAAATCTCCTGATAGATATCTTTATAATTTGCTGTCCCTGATATTATAGCATTTTTTGTTATGGAAATGTACTCCGGGATTATAGCAATTCTAAAAAAATAATTGTGTTACTGTTCACTCCGTTCACAGTAACGTAGCCAAAATTCATTCCAGATTGCCTGCGGCAATGGAATTTTGGCTTGTATGTCTCGGGATTTTGGCATATTCATGCCAAAACACCTCGCGGAATAGTGGTGTGTGAACAGTAACATAATTGTAACTGTGTTACTGTGAAATAAGCAGTTACAAATACTTTTCCTATTATATATGATTTTGGAATCTATGGAAAGCAAAAAGGATAGAAATACATAAAAATGATAGTTTTTACAAAAAAATAAAAAAAATTCAAAAAAGCTATTGACAGTTTATATAGTTTTTGGTATAGTACCAATTGTCGCAACAATAAGTAAAACTTATAACAGAAATGCGATATGCGGAAGTGTCGGAACTGGCAGACGAGCAAGACTAAGGATCTTGTGAGCATTGCGCTCGTGTGGGTTCAAGTCCCATCTTCCGCATAAGAAACGGTTTGAATGCTATTATATGTGCATTTAAACCGTTTTTTTGTGTCATCATAATAACCGGAGCTGCAGTGTTTCGCTGATACGATAAGTGTTTCAGTAGGAGCTTCTTTTTTGTACTGTGGGAAATTACTTATAGTATATTCATAAAAAATTCATATCTTTTTGTTAAAATAATGTGTAGATTGTTACGATATAATTTGTTTGAATACAAGCGATATTGAACCTGAATGGTAACTGTTTGGCAGATTGCTGTTTTGTATGACACTGGGCAGTTATCCTGAATGGAGTGCGGCAGGAGAATCAGGTATGAAAAAAAACAAAATGGACACACAGGAATATCAGTTTATAAAAGAAACGGTAAAAAAACAGCCAAAAGAGAATGGCAGTCTGTTGCGCAGGCTGCTTATGATAGCAGGATGTGGCGTTTTGTTTGGAGGCTGCGCAGCCGTAACCTTTGCCAGTGTGTTTCCGGTTATGGCGGACAGAGAAGAGAATACACAGCAGAAAATCGAACTGACAGGATCGGATGTAGCGGAGACGATATCTGAAGAACAGGCAACAGAGAGGGAATCTGTCGCTTCAGTTTCTGAACAAGAGGAGAAGAGTCTTCTGGCAATGCGTCAGGAGATGTATAGGGAAGTGCTGAAGGTTTCCCAAAAATCCCGAAAATCTCTTGTAAACGTGAGAGGAATTTCAAAGGATGAGGATTTGCTGAATAATTCTTATTTGCAGCAGGAAGATACGGAAGGTCTTGTCTTTCTTGAAACAGAGACGCAATTTTATATCCTGACCTATGAGGAAGAACTGGAAAATCTGCAGGAACTGCAGGTGACTTTTGCAGATGGTTCGACAGTGCAGGGAGAGATATGCAGGGGAGATGCAGATTCCGGATTCGCAGTTGCAACTGTGAGAAAAAATCTTCTCAATGACAGTACAAGAGAAGGTATCGTGGTATCTGATCTGACAGACACAAAGAAACTGGGACAGAGCGATATAGTAATTGCTATCGGAAGTCCTGCCGGTGACAGTGATGCGGTGGTTTATGGAATGATCACTTCTGTTTCTGAAAAACTATCGGTAGCGGATACGGAGTATAATGTGTTGGCTACAGATGTGCAGGGGAATGAAGATGGAAGTGGTGTGCTGCTTGATTCTGACGGAAATGTGGCAGGTATGATACTGAAGAAGAATGAAAACGATGGAGATAATATTCATGCAGTTTCCATTTCGCAGATTCTTCCGTTGGTAGAACATCTGGCTAACAAAGAGACAATCAGATATACAGGTATTTATGGAACAGAGATAACTCAGGCACAATGTAGAAAACTGGGAATTGATCAGGGACTTTACGTGGAGCGTACACAAGAAGAATCTCCTGCGATGAAGGCAGGGATACAGTGTGGAGATATCATAAGTAAGATTGATGGAACTCCCACAGAGAGTATGCAGTCTTACTATACATATCTTCAGACAAAAAAGCAGGGAGAAAATCTTACCATAACGGTTCTTCGCAAAAATTCCGATGGTGAGTATGCGGAGAAAGATTATAAGGTAACAGTTGGAGAGAGATAGTGACAGGCGGAGAATCCTACAAGCGGGATTCTTTCTTGTGGAATTGTTATAATACTAAAAATAAAGGATAGAGAGGCAGGCTTTATGCGTTTTTTAAATGAGTTACATGAGGGAGACAGAATTAATGGGATTTATCTGTGCAAGCAGAAACAGTCTGCGGTAACGAAGAATGGAAAACCCTATGAGAATATTATCCTACAGGATAAAACCGGAATCATAGATGGCAAGATCTGGGATCCGAATTCTCTTGGAATTGATGATTTTGATGCACTGGATTATATAGATGTTGTGGGAGATGTGACCAGCTTTGCAGGGGCTATGCAGCTGAATATCAAGCGTGTGCGCAAGGCTGCTGAAGATGAGTACAACCCGGCAGATTATCTTCCTGTAAGTGAGAACAGCACAGATGATATGTACAGCCAGCTGAGAGCATTTATTGACAGTGTGGAGAATACTTATCTGTCTGCACTTCTGAAGAAATTATTTGTGGAAGATGAAGCTTTTGTGAAAGCGTTTGAAGGACATTCTGCAGCGAAGACAGTACATCACGGATTTATCGGCGGTCTGATGGAGCATACTCTGGGAGTGACCAGACTCTGCGATTATATGTCAAAGGCATACCCCGTCATCAACAGGGATTTACTGATTACAGCATCACTTCTTCATGATATTGGAAAGACAAAAGAATTATCTGCATTTCCGTTAAATGATTATACAGATGAAGGCCAGCTTCTGGGACATATTTATATGGGAGCGCAGATGATCAATGATCTTGCACGCCAGATACCGGAATTCCCGGAGGTGCTTAAGAATGAACTGATTCATTGTATCCTGTCCCACCATGGAGAACTGGAATACGGTTCCCCGAAGAAACCTGCACTGGTGGAGGCTGTAGCCCTCAATCTTGCAGATAATACAGATGCAAGAATGGAAACCATCACAGAGATTTTTGCAGCAAACAAGAGCAAAAAAGAATGGCTTGGATATAATAAATTGTTTGAATCCAACTTAAGAAGAACAGATGAGGTGTAATCTTTATGGAATTTCGTAAGAACGATCTTGTTACGTTAGAGATAGAAGATTGCGGAATTGACGGTGAAGGTATCGGAAAAGCCGATGGCTTCACCGTTTTTGTCAAGGACGCAGTGATCGGAGATACAGTAACAGCCAAAATTATCAAGGCAAAGAAAAATTATGGTTACGGACGTCTTATGGAGGTGCTGAAGCCATCTCCGTACAGAGTTGAGCCCAAGTGCGAATTTGCCCGTCAGTGTGGCGGATGCCAGCTTCAGGCACTTTCCTATGACCAACAGCTTGTATTTAAGACAAATAAGGTGAAGGGACATCTGGAACGTATCGGTGGCTTTACAGATATCCCCATGGAGCCGATCATTGGCATGGATGAACTTTTTCATTACAGAAATAAGGCACAGTTTCCTGTAGGCAGAAATAAAGAGGGAAAAATCGTTACAGGTTTCTATGCAGGAAGAACTCACAATATTATCGAAAACCGTGACTGTGCACTTGGTGTAGCTGAGAATAAAGAAGTTCTGGACCGTGTAATCGCACATATGGAGAAATACGGGATTGAACCATATAATGAAGCAACAGGCAAAGGGCTAGTGCGCCATGTCCTGATCCGTTACGGATACTTCACAAAAGAAGTGATGGTCTGTCTGATCCTGAACGGAAACAAGCTCCCGAAAGAGGAGCAGCTTGTAAAATCTCTGTGTGAGATTCCGGGAATGACAAGCATTACCATCAATGTAAATAAGAAACACAGTAATGTAATCCTTGGTGAGGAAATCCGTCTGCTCTGGGGTCAGGAATATATCACAGACAGGATCGGAGATATTTCCTATCAGATTTCTCCTCTGTCTTTCTATCAGGTAAATCCTATGCAGACCCAGAAGCTTTATGCAAAGGCACTGGAATACGCAGATCTTCATGGGGAAGAGACAGTATGGGATCTCTACTGTGGGATCGGAACAATCTCCCTGTTCCTGGCACAGAAAGCAAAATTTGTCCGTGGTGTGGAAATTGTTCCGGCAGCTATAGAGAATGCGAAAGAAAATGCGAAACTTAATGGCCTGGAGAATACAGAGTTCTTTGTGGGTAAGGCAGAAGAAGTGCTGCCAAGAGAGTATAAGAAAAATGGTGTTTATGCAGATGTTATCGTCGTAGACCCGCCAAGAAAAGGCTGTGATGAAACTCTGCTGGAGACCATGGTCGAGATGAACCCGGAGAGAATTGTGTATGTCAGCTGTGACAGTGCGACGCTGGCAAGGGATTTGAAGTATTTGTGTGAGAGAGGATATGAGCTTAGAAAAGTATGCCCGGTTGATCAATTTGGGATGACTGTTCATGTGGAGACGGTTGTCTTGCTTTCCAAGGGTGAGGTCGACTCGAAAAAGATTCGGGTTGAGTTCTCTTTGGAAGATATGGATATGTCCGAATTTCAGGATGGGGCAACCTACACCCAGATCAAAGACTATGTGCTGGAGCATAGCGGGTTAAAGGTATCCAATCTTTATATCTCACAGATTAAGAGGAAATGTGGGATTGAAGTTGGCAAGAATTACAATTTGCCGAAGTCCGAGGATTCCAGACAGCCCATGTGTCCGCCGGAAAAAGAGAAAGCAATCCGAGAAGCATTCAAATATTTTGGGATGATCTAACATCCCGCAAAATGGAGGTTTCTTATGGATAGATTGATTTCTTGTGAGTTTAACATGGATACCGCTTGTGTGGAACTGAAATTTTTAGATGGCAGCATGATTGCCATTGATACCATCGCCGTGGAGAATGAGGTTGCCGATAATATGTATCAGCGGTCAGAACTGGACTATCTGATCTACAATGATCCGATTGGATATGCTGATTTGATACTGAACGGTAATCCCGAAACCTATTTGAAAACTGTAACTGAATACAAACCGCTTGATAGCTAACCAACACTTTGCCCGTGGGAGAAATTCTGCGGGCAATTTTTTTGTATCTTTTCTGTGAACTCTATTGATTTTGGCTGTCTAATGCGGTAGACTATGTGTGAAGTCTAATGGTGTAGACAGGGAGGGCGTGAATATGGATTTTCCGAAGATTCACGAAAGTGAATATCGTTTTTGTTTGATTATGTGGGAGCATGAGCCGGTTACTGCTGTCGAGCTTGTAAAGCTGTGCCAGGATCAACTCGGATGGAAAAGGACTACGACTTATACCGTTATCAAGCGTCTTGGAGAGCGTGGTGTGCTGAAGAACGACAATGGCACTGTTACTTCTCTCGTTTCCAAAGATGAAGCCCAGGCGTGTGAGATCGATGAACTGGTTGAGAAAAAATTCGAGGGTTCTCTGCCTGCCTTTATCGCTGCTTTTACAAAGCATCAGGCTATGTCCGAAGATGAGCTTGATGAGGTACAGCGCATGATCGACCGCATCAGGAAAGGAGGTTCACAATGAACGAACTCTTTTTGAAAATTATCAACATGAGTATATCTGCAAGCTGGCTTATCCTGGCTGTGCTGATACTCAGGCTTGTTTTGAAGAAAGCTCCCAAGTGGGTCAATGTTCTGCTTTGGGGTATCGTGGCTGTCAGATTGATTTGCCCGCTCTCTTTTGAGAGCGCATTAAGCCTTATCCCAAGTTCAGAAACAATTCCGTTGGATATTGAAATGGCGGCCAAACCCACAATAGACAGCGGTGTTCCGGCGATCAATAGTGTGGTCAATCCTGTTCTATCCTCATTTGCCCCACCACAGCATGTATTGACGAGTGCAAACCCGCTTCAGATTTGGATTCCGATTTTGAATATTATCTGGTTGATTGGTGTCGGCGCCCTTCTCTTGTATACCGCAGTTAGTTATTGGCGCCTATGTCGTAAAGTGGATACCGCTGTTCGCTACAAGGGCAACATTTTCCAGAGTGAGAATGTAAGTTCTCCGTTTGTCCTGGGCATTATCAAACCGAGAATCTATCTCCCGTTCAACATGAATGGTCAGGATCTGGAGCACGTTGTTGCCCACGAACAGGCGCACATTCGCCGCAAAGACCATTGGTGGAAGCCTCTTGGTTTTCTCCTGCTGACGATTCATTGGTTCAATCCTTTGATGTGGTTGGCTTATGTACTTCTTTGCCGTGACATTGAGTTTGCCTGTGATGAAAAGGTCATCAAGGAACTTGGCAACGAACAGAGAGCCGACTATACACAGGCTCTTGTGGTCTGCAGCGTCAACCGTCGCATGATTGCGGCCTGCCCACTTGCCTTTGGTGAAGTTGGTGTTAAAGATCGTGTGAAGTCTGTGATGAATTATAAGA